>Ga0308175_100000198_pt1 | contig 46607 bp, 37 predicted proteins | sample PhyCR1_3_FD_203893 | JGI IMG/M metagenome (GOLD analysis project Ga0308175, IMG submission 203893) | Soil microbial communities from UC Gill Tract Community Farm, Albany, California, United States - DLSLS.C.R1 | ecosystem: Environmental > Terrestrial > Soil > Agricultural land | place: USA...
CCTACCTGACGGCGCACGCCCGCAGCTCGGTGACCTCGGCGGCGTTCATCGACGCGCTGGCCCGGGCGACGAGCCCGGTGGTCGGGGCCGCGCTCGCCTCGAACCTCGTCCATGCCGGGGCGCCGGTCGTCGAGCTGGCCGTCCGGTGCGGCGCCGCCCCGGCGGTCGTCGCGTCCGCCCGTGATGGCGTCGCGATCCCGGTCTGCGTCCGGTTTCCGGCGACCGCGACCGCGATCGCGACGACCCGCGCGTGCTTCCTCGCCGGATCGCACCTCGAGTACCGGCTCCCCGCGGCGGCCGGCTGCCCGGCGTGGGTCGCCGGCAACGACGGTGGTCGCGGCTACTACCGGATCGTGTGGCGTGGCGGGGCGCCGCTCGCCCCGCTCGCGATGCTGTCTCCCGAAGAGCGGCTCGCGCAGGGCGACGATGCCGCGCTCGCGGTCCGCCACGGTGAGCTGCCGATCGGCGAGGCGCTCGCCGAGCTGGCCGCGCTCGCGAGGACCGGCGATCCGTATGGCGAGCTCGCGGCGCTGTCGATCGCCCGCGAGATCGATCCGCTCGTCGCCGACCCGGAGCGGTCGGCCTGGACGGCGTGGCTCGCCGGGCGCTTTGCGGATCGCCTGACGCCCGTCGCCCTGAGCACGCCGAGGTCGTTGACCGAGACGGTCTTGCGCCGAGAGCTCGTCGCGCTGGCCCGCGCCGGCGTGGCCCCGGAGACGCTCGCCGCGGCAGGCGCCGAGCTCGCCCGCGGCGCCGGCCATGAGCCGGGCGCGATGCTCCGGGTCGCCGTCGCGCGCGATCCCGAGGCGCTGTTCGCGCGGATCGTCGCCGCGGCCAGGGCCGCCAGGACCCCGGAGGCGCGCGGCGATGTGCTCGAGGACCTCGGGGCGTTCCCAGCCGCCTATGCGCCGCGGGTCGTCGACCTCCTGCTCGACCGGCGGTTCGTCGCCGGGCAGATCGTGCCGGCGCTCGTGGCGATGCTTTCGCGCGGCGAGACGGCCACCGCGGCCTGGCGCGCGATCCACGACCGGTTTGCCGCGGTGTTCGGCGGGCTCACCAGCGGGCAGGCCCAGGACGTGTTGACCGCGACGGCCGCGCTGTGCGAGCCGACCGCGCGCGCCGAGGTGGGCGCCGACTTCACCCCGCACGTCGCCGCGATCCACGACGGCGCGCGCAGGCTGGCGCACGTGCTCGCGACCATCGATCGCTGCCTCGCGCGCCGGGCGGCTGCCGGCAGCATCGCGAACGCGCTCGCCGCCGACCCGGGCCGCGGCGGACGCGCTTTGACACCGCGTCCGTGATCCGGTTCCACGTGTTCGCCGCGGTGGTGGGATGCAACGGTGCGGAGGCGCGCGTGTCTTCGCCGCATGGGGCAAGCACTCGGCACCGGCGACAAGAAATCGGTCAACGTCGAGCTCAACATCGTGCCGTTCATCGACCTGATGAGCTGCCTGACCGCGTTCTTGCTGGTCACCGCGGTATGGATCAACATCGCGCGGCTCGAGATCAAGCCGGCCGGCCGGGCTCCCGGCGATCCCTGCCTCGATGGCGACTGTGACAACGTCAAGCTCTCGGTGTTGATCGACACCGAAGAGATCTGGGTCGGCGTCTCGCGGGTCAACGACTTCGAGAAGATCCCGCGGACCGCCGCCGGGTACGACTGGGCGAAGCTCGAGGACACGCTCAAGCAGCACAAGGCCTCGGCGTACTTCACGAACAAGACCGATATCGAGGTCGCGGCAAATAGCACGCCCACGCACCCGATCACGTATCAGGCGCTGATCGCGACGATGGACATCGCGGTCAAGACCGGCTTCATCGATGTCGGGGTCACCGATCCGCGGGGTCTGTCGGCCCAGCCGACGTTGTGACCCACGCCGCGCGGGCTAATCGCCGAACCGCGCGGCGTGCCAGGCGGGCAGCTCGGCCATGCTCGCGAACACGGCGTCGGCGTGCGCGAGCGCGCCGGCCGGATCGCTCCCGGTCGTGACGGCGCACGCGATCGCCCCACACGCGCGCGCCGCGCTGATGTCGTGGATGGTGTCTCCTACCACGATGATCTCGCGGAGGTCGCCGTGCTGCCGGCCGCGCGCGATCGCCGCGGCGACGAGCTCGGCGCGCAGGGGGGAGTCGCAGCCGTAGCCGCCGAGCGCGAAGTAGGCGCCGAGGCCGGCCGCCGCGAGCTTGGCGTCGGCGCCGGCCCGCACGTTGCCGGTCGCGATTCCGAGCAGGACGCCGGGGCGCGCCGCGAGCCAGGCGAGGGTCTCGGCGACGCCGCCGAACACCTGGACCCCGCTCTGCGCCAGGTCCTGGTGGAGGAGCCGGAGATAGGCGTCGAGGAACGCGGCGCGCTCCTGGTCGGTCGCCGGCCGGCCGAGCCGGGCGACGAACAGCTCATCGACCAGGGCCGGATCGGTCTTGCCGCCGAACGCCATGCCGTCACACGCGGACGCGATACCGTGATGTTCCGCGAACACCGCATCGAAGGCTCGGCGGCCCGAGCGGCGCGCGTGGAGGAGCGTGCCGTCGATATCGAACAGGTACAGGATCACTTCCGGGGCGGGGCCGGCGGCTTGGGGCCGGACGGCGCGCTCTGCGGGTGCTGATCGGCCCAGCGCCCGGCCGCGTCGATCAGCCCGTCGAAGGTGTCGCGTAGCGCCCAGGCCTTCTCCGTGGGGGTCGCAAGGCCGCTCGCGCGCAGCAGTCCGTCGCCGAACGCGGCCCGGACCCCGGTACACGGGCCGTCGTGCTCGAACTTCACGGCCGTACCTTCGTAGATCCGGTAGCACGCCTCGTGCCTGCCTTCGTTGTAGAGCGGCGCGCCGTTCTCGATCGTCTCGCCGATCTGGCGGATCACGTTCTCGATCTCGCCGACGTTGCAGCCGTCGAACACGCTGACGGGATGCTTGGGGACCTTGCGCATGATGTGGACGCCCTCATCGGTCTTGCCGCCACCGCGGGCTTCCTCGTTGGCGGCCCCGGTGGCCTTGGCGAACTGATCGGGGGAGATCGTCGCGTGTTGCGCGACCAGGGGCTTCAGGTAATTTCCGGGCACCGCGAGGTTGATGTTCTGCCCGGCGGTGATGATCGCCGTGGTGATGCCGACGACCTCACCGAACTGGTTGAACAGCGGGCCGCCGCTCGAGCCCGGTGAGATCGGCGCGGAGAACTGGATCACGGTGAACTCCGACTTGCAGTGCGGCGCGGTGATGTCGCCTCGGCCACACCACGGCATGACCTTCGAGATCAACCCCTTGGAGACGGAGTGATCGAACACCCCGAGCGGGTTGCCGATCGCGACGACGTCATCGCCGGCCGACACCGCGTCGCTGTCGCCGAGCTTGAGCGTCGGCAGGGCCTTGGCCGGCGTGATCTGGAGGAGTGCGAGGTCGCGGCTCGGATCGAACCCGGCGATCTGGTTCACCGAATACTGCGTCCCGTCGAGCAGCCGGATCGTGATGGCGGACTCGCCGGCGACGACGTGGAGGTTCGTCGCCACGATGCCGGCCTTGTCGAGAATGAAGCCGGTCCCGATCTTGTCGCGACCGGCCTCGATCCAGACGATCGCGGAGTTCGATCGCTGGAGGATGTCCTTCGTGGTCAGCGGTGCTCGCGCCGTGTTGGCGGTGGCGCCCCCGCACGAACTTACCAGCGCCATGACGACGAGCAGGCGGAAACGGCCCATGGAGGAATCATAGCCTGGGACCTTGCCGGGCGCACCCGGCATCGGTCCTGGCTGTGTTACGGCGTGTTGCTCCCGGATCCCCCGCTGCCCGGGGCGGCGGGCGTGCTTCCGCGCTCGACGTCGTGCCCGCCCAGGTGAATCTGGCGTAGCGCACTTTCCCCTGCAAGACGGAATGCCTTGACCGCGGCGGGGCCACGGCGCGGGTCGATGCCCGACGCAACGCCGGCGGCGAGGTGCTGCTGGTACAGCTTCATGCGAATTTGCTCCCAGCTGGGGCACGCCGCTGGTTGATCCTCGCAGGCCGACAGCGCACGGTTCGCGTAGTCGAGCGCGGGCACGACATCGAGGCGATCGACGAACGCGACCGAGGCTGCCAGCAACGCTCGCCACCGGGTCGGCGAGGGCTTCGCGCGCTCGCTGCCGTGGAGCGCGGCCTCGATCGCCCAGTCCTTGAAGCCTGCCGCGCCGAGCTGGCGCGACAGATCGTCGATCACGGCGCCGTCATCGGGGTGCGCCATGGTGCGCGCCTCGGCGAGCGCGAGGGCGAACTGCTCGGCCGAGGTACCCTTCTGCGCGGCGCTTGCCGACATTTCGCGCGGCGGCAACACGATCGTCACCAGGACGATGGTCGCGACCCCCAGGTCGATCAGGCCTACAAACCGCGAAAGCTGCATGTCTTCTAAGACATTACCAAGCGCGACAAGTTCCCACGTAACATCGCAAACCGCATCGTAGCATTTCGCCCCGAGGCGTCCCGAGATGCTACGGCCAAATCACGTGTACTTATTTGTACAACACAAGGCATCTCGGTCAGTTGCGTCGTGGATCTGGCCTTGCATTTCGCGCACGTCCAGACCTGCACCTCATTTCGCATCCCGACCTACCCGGGTCACTGGAGAAGACGTTCCCATGCTGACTGCAATCTCGACCGCGTTCCACAAGGGGGGCTGGGGCATGTGGCCCATCCTCTTCACCTCGGTCGTCACCATCGCGATCATCGTGGAGCGCGCGGTCTACCTGTTCCGCGCCTCGGTCGACAAGGACAAGCTGCTCGCCCTGCTCAAGAGCCAGGTCATGAGCGGCAACGTGCAGGGCGCGATCAAGGTGTGCTCGGGTAACCCCACGCCGATGACGCGGATCGTGCAGGCAGGCCTCATGAAGTTCAACAAGAGCGATGACGAGGTCCAGGCGGCGATGGACGAGGCCGCGCTGCGCGAGCTGCCGAAGATCAACGCGCGTACGCCGTACCTCGCGATGACCTCGAACTTCGCCGTGATGGCAGGCCTCGTTGGCACCATCTCCGGTATGATCAAGTCGTTCGGCTCGGTCGGTAGCGACGAAGGCGGCAACAAGGCGACCGAGCTCGCGAACGGGATCTCCGAGGCGCTGAACTGCACGGCGTTCGGCATCGGCACGTCGCTGGTCGGTCTGCTCGGGTTCTCGCTGCTCCAAGGTAAGACGACGGGCGTGGTCGACGACATCAACGAGGTGACCGTGCAGGTCGTCAACCTCGTGACGTCGCACCGCTCGCAGATGCAACCCTCGGCCTGAGCGCCCTCGCGACCAACGCTTAGCGAGGAGGTCTCACCATGGGTGCATCACTAGGAACCGGCGATAAGAAGAGCGTCAACGTCGATCTCAACATCGTTCCGTTCATCGATCTGATGAGCTGCTTGACGGCCTTTCTGCTGGTCACGGCGGTGTGGGTAAATATCGCCCAGATCAACATCCAGCCGAAGGGCAAGTCGCGCGATCAGGCGCAGGTCCAGCAAGATGACGAGCACGTGACGCTGTCGGTGCTCGTGCAGTCCGATCGGATCTCTGTTTGCCTGTCACGCGTCGGTGACCAACAGTCCATCCCCAAGAAGGGTGATGAGCAAGATTGGGACACGTTCGAGGCCACGCTCAAACAGCACAAGGCCTCGGCGTTCTTCGCCGACAAAACGGATATCGAGATCGCCGCCGAGAGCACGGCCGCGGCGCCGGTCAAGTACCAGGACATCATCCACGCGATGGACGTCGCCGTGAAGGTCGGCTTCGTCGACGTGGGACTCTCTGACCCGCAGGGCCTCGCCTGCCAGATATCGCTCTAGGAGGTAATCATGGCGGTTCATCCAGCAGGCCCACGCCTCTACAGCTCGATCAAGTTCAGGCACCTCGTCAAGGGCCACGGCAGCGCCGCCGGCCACGGCCGGGCCTCGAACATCGCGCTCAACCTGACCCCGTTCGTCGACATGATGACGATCCTCGTCTGCTTCTTGCTGATGGTGTTCTCGGCGAGCGGCCAGCTGCTCCAGGCCCAGAAGGGCCTCGATCTGCCGATCGCGCAGGCGCGCGAGACCCTGCAGCAAGCCCCGGTCATCATCGTCACCAAGAGCGAGATCACGTACCAAGGTCAGCTCGCCGCGACGGTCGAGAGCGTGCTGCGCGACGATTCGCCGACGTTCAAGATCGACGCGCTGTTCGAGCGGCTCGACGCCGCGGCCAAGAAGATCAAGGAAGACGTCGCCATGGGCAGGCAGCCCAAGGATCTGATCAAGGCGTGCGAGGATGCCAAGTCGAACATCCGTCCGGCCCCGGGCAAGATCTGCCCGGATGGGCTGGCGATCCTGCAGGCGGACGAATCCACCGACGCGCGCCTCATCAACAAGATCGTCAACACCGCGAAGGCGGCTGGCTTCGATAACCTCTTGTTCGCGGTGAAGAACAAGTAGAGAAAGACGCGGTCCACCATGACGCGACGGTTCTCGTTGCTCTCGATTATCGTGGGGCTGGCAGCATTCGCCGGCCTCGCGGGCTGTCCCGACGACCCTTACAAGGCCGACACATGGGCCAAGAAGCTTGGTAACTCACGCGAGTCGGAGCGCGCGGTGCAGGAGCTCGAGCAACTCGGTGATCCGAGCGCGATCGGCCCGCTCGGCAACGCGTGGGTCGATCAGGGCAAGCCCGGACGCCTGCTCCAGGTGATCATCTCGCTCGCCCGTCCCCTCAGCGTCGAGGAGGCGAAGCAGAACTTCGTCACCGACTACGAGGCGACGGGCCGGCCGGCGAGCTGGGACCGGGCGCTGCCGTTCCTGAAGCGGGCGCTGTCCGAGATCGACGAGGCCAACCAGCGCTCGGTCGACAGCGCCACCAAGGCCGCCGAAGCGCTCGGCGAGGCCCAGCTCCCCGATGGGCTCGACGCGCTGATCGAGCTCGCGCAGAAGCCGGTGACCAAGAAGCTCATCGCGGCCCAGGTCGCGGCGATCCGCGCGATCGGCAAGTACATGGGGGAGAGCGGCAAGGCGGCGGGGGCGCTCACCAAGATCATCGACAAGGAGCCGCCGCCGAACCCCAGGACGGCCAAGGACAAGGAGACCGGTCGCGCGCTCGAGGAGAAGTACGGTCTGTTCCTCGGTGTGAGCGGCGCCGCGATCAACGCGCTCGGCGATCTCCACGTCGCGGCGTCGGCCAAGACCCTGGTGCTCTCGATGTTCCGCACACCGGAGCTGTTCGTGCAGATCCGCCGTGCGCTCGTGGCGAGCGGCCCGGCCGCGGCGGAGGAGCTGCGCAAGGTGCTCGCGGGCACGCACCCCGAGGTCAACCAGCTGTTCAAGGACAAGAAGCTGGACAAGTACTGCGGCGACAAGAACGACGCGCCCCCGGATCAGTGCCAGGCGGTGTCGGCGATGTACTTCTACCCCGCGGTCGTGCTCGGCGACTTCTACGATCCCAAGTCGGTGCCCGAGCTGCTGTCCGCGCTGAAGCATCCGGCGGTTCCGGTGTACTACGCCGACGATCAGCCGAGCCCGAACACGCAGTACAACGCGATCTTCGACGCCCTGCGCAAGATCGGCTCTCCTGAAGGCGCGCCGATCGTGCGGGCGATGTGGGAAGGCCATGCCACCCCCGAGGCCGCACCCAAGGCGGGCAAGGCCGGCAAGAAGGGGGGCCCCGAGCCCGCGCAGGCCGGCGGCGAATCCGACGTCGCGTCGCGCAGCCTGGCGATCGGCGCGTATCCGTTCCTGTCGCACGACGATGCGGGGATCGAGGAGCTCGGCAAGATCGCGGCCGACAACAAGGCCGACGACGGGCTGCGCCAGGAAGCCGCCACGGCGTTCGCGCGGCTGTCGCACGACAGCAAGGACATCTCGGTCCTCGAGGGGCTCGCGCAGAAGTACTTCGAGGCCTCGGCGAAGAAGCGGGCCGAGGCCGACGGCAAGGCCAAGACGGCCGCGGATGCCGCGGAGAAGGAGTTCACGAAGGCCAAGGCCGTGCTCGACGAGGCCAAGGCCAACGCGCTCAAGGCCACGCACGACAATTCCAAGAACGCCGACGACATCAAGGCGGCGACCGCGGCGGCCAAGAAGGCGGAGGACGACTTCAAGGTCGCCAAGAAGGCCCACGCGGACGCGGTGGCGCCGTACAAGGCCGCCGACGGGGCGGCCAAGGCGTACAAGGGCTTCGCGCGCATGTTCCAGACCCACATCGCGCGCATCGAGATCGCGATCCGCTGCAAGCAGGACGTCAACTGCTATGCGGCCAGCCTCACGCTCAAGCCCGAGGTCGCCGCGAAGAACAACGCGCCTTACATCAAGGATATCAAGGACTGGACCAAGGACGAGCAGCAGCTCCTCGTCGAGGCCAACGTCGAGCGTGCGATGCTCGAGATCGGCAAGCGCGCCGGCAAGGACGCCAAGCTCACCGACCTCCTGCTCGACAACGCCAAGAGCGACAATCGGCTGATCCGCCAGAGCATCCTCCTGGCGCTCCCGAAGATCGCCGCGGTCCCCTGTGCGAACTGCGAGGCGAAGCTCCAGGCGGCGATCAAGGCCGGCGAGGGCAAGACGACGCTCACCGATCTCAACCTCGAGACGACGATGATGAAGAACTACTTCGGGTGGGCCGGCGGCAAGACCCCATCGAGCACCCCCGCCGCAAAGGACGATATCCCTGCACCGGCGAGCGCGCCGAAGTCGCCACCGAAGAAGAAGTAACGATTCAGCAATTGCGGATAGACCTTGCGAGATCACCGCCAAGCGGGTACTCGTGTAGGGCTCGCAAGAGCATCGGGGCGTAGCGCAGCCTGGTAGCGCACCTGGTTTGGGACCAGGGTGTCGGAGGTTCGAATCCTCTCGCCCCGACTACAGTTTCTCGACGAGGATCTGGGATCCTTTCTCCGGTCCATGGCTGCGCTGGTTCCATTCGAGCGGCGAGCCGGTGCTCCTGGCAGAGGAGGCGGAGGTCGAGGAGCGCCGGCTGCGCGAGGAGGCAGAGCGCAAGCTCGCCGAGATGATCGCCGAGCTGGAGCGCCATCGGGGATAGCCTGTCCTGCAGCTCGACCTGAAGCAGCCGACGTTCTGAATTCGCCGCAGGCGGCCCGAGGTCGGTGGTCGCCTCCCGCCGATGTTTGCGGTGTGTGAATACCGTTGCGGTACCGAACTCGAAGTTGTGATCGTCGACCCAATCGGCATCGACGAGCACGACTCATTCAAGTCCCAGCTCCTTGGCGACCGTGTCGAGATTGCGTCCACGTCCCGCAGTGATGTCCCGGCTGGTTTGATCATGGACCTCGCGCCAGTCTGGTCGGCGCGTCTCATCGAGCGCGGCCATCCAGCCGTTGAAGTATTCCTCGTCGACCAGCACCATGCTGCCGCGGCCACCGCGCGTGATGCGGTACACGGTCCGCTCCGACTCAACCTCACGACTGATGCTCGCGGCGTTGCGCACGAGGTCGGTGACCGAGATGATTTTTTTCCATGCTGCAGAGCAAATTTCAAGCAGGTTCTCGTCGGAGCGCCAGCGCATCGGCTGTCACGATCCGATGTCGACGGGCTCCCTCCGCAGACGGAGCGCGGGGCACTTGGCGAGCTGGTAACCCACCGGCTCGACGCAGACGGCGACCGTGAGGGCTTTCCTTGGTGCGCGCGGCCCGGCAAGATGACGGCCATGCGGATCCTGGCAGCCCTGGTGATCTCCGTGCTCGTGACCCGGGCGGACGCACGCAGCGCGACGGGATATCAGGGTGGGCAGAAGGTGGAGGTTAAGGTGGTCGAGGTCGGTGGCGCCGAGGTCGAGGTCAGGACGGCGAAGGCGTTCAAGACGATGGCCAGGGCTGCGCGCAAGGCGGGCATCGAGCTGGCGGTCCGCAGCGGCTTCCGCGCGCATGCCAAGCAGGCCCGACTGTACCGGCAGTACCGTCGGGGCGCCGGCAATCTGGCGGCGCGGCCGGGCTACTCGCAGCATGAGAGCGGCCGCGCGCTCGACCTGGTGATTACCCAGGAGCGGACGTATCGCTGGTTGACCGCGCATGCCAGCGAGTTCGGATTTCACCGCACCGTGCGCGGCGAGCCGTGGCACTGGGAGTACATCGGCGACGCAAGCAAGACGGCGGTCGAACTCGGCGTCGTCAACGGCCCTCACGCGGGTCACGACGACTACGGCGAGTACCCGTGCACGCAGGACCGCCGGTTCGCGCGGCTGGCCTCGCCCGCCGAGCCGCTGGAGCAGGTGCCAACCGACGACGAGATCGCCTCCGGCGCCGAGAGCGGGCCGGTCGACCTGAGGTCGACCACGACGGCGCCCCAGGCCGCGGACGGTCGGGCCGGCTCTCCGGATCCCTCGCCCGGCGCGCCGTAGAGACCGCGAACGTCGCTGCGCCGCGGAGCGCCCGGCGAGAGGATGAGGCCGATGGCCGGGCTATCACCGTCGGTGCGCCCCTGCGCGTCGCAGAGCCGGACGTAGCTGTCCATCTGGCCGACGTCCTGGTGCGTGAGCTTGCCGAGCAGTCTCGAGAAGAGCTGGGTGTGGAGCTGTCGCTCGAGATGCGGGACGGACCACCGTCGCGGGCGGCCTCGATCTCGTAGAATGCGCGCGCGGCGGGTCGTCGATCTTGGTCAGGGGTCCTGTCATGGGTCCAGCTCAGCCTGCTGGAGAAGCCCTGCGGAACCGGCGCGGCCAATTCATCACGAGCCTCGTGACGTTTTCGGAGGCGGGCTCCGCGCTCCGCAGATCCATCACGAGCCTCGCGATGGATCTCGTATCGATAGAAGGCTCGTGACGGCTCAGCGGCGGCCGCGGCCGCGGCCGAGCGCGTGCTCGACGAGCGGCCGCAGATCGTCGACCAGCTCGGGGGCACACACCAGCCGGATCGCGGCCATCGGCTGGCCCAGCGGCATGTCCTCGAGCAGGCGCGACAGCGTCACGGCGCCGTAGCGCGGGTGATCGATCACATGCAGCTCCTCATCGTCGGAGGCGAGGTAGCCGACCTGGCGCGCGGTGTCGAGGTGGAGGTAACTCTTCGCCGCGGCGCCGAACCGTTGCTCCGCGACCTCGAGCGCCTGCGGCCACAGTCGATCCGCCGCCGGGCGGTCGTCGCCGAGATCGAAGGTCTTGAACAGGCGGCGATCGACCAGGCGCGCCGACAGATCGTGCAGCACCGGATCGCCGGCGCCGGGGCCATCGCGGCCGGCCCACTGATCCAGCGCGGTCGAGACCGAGATGTCGTGGAGGCGCAGGTAATCGGCGACCGAGACTTCGTTGCCGCGCGCCATCGCGCTGGCGATCGCCAGCCCCCCGGGCTCGGTGCCCTGGCGGGCGAGCTGGGCGAACCGCTCGAAGATCTTGATGAACATCCACTCGGCGGCGCGGACGGTCTTGTGGTGATAGACCTGCGCGTACATGTACGATCGCGCGAACAGGTACTGCTCGACGGCGTACATGCCGCGCCGGTAGTCGACCACGAGGTCGGACGGATCGTCCTGGCCGGGGCGAACGCTGGCGATCTGGACCGCGTGGATGATCCAGTCGAGATCGTAGGTCGCGTAGCCGGCGCCCGAGTAGTGGCCGTCGCGCAGGAGGTAGTCGAGCCGATCGACGTCGAGCTGCGACGACACGAGCTTGCGCGCGAAGTGCGGCGTGTAGCGCTTGCCCCAGAACGCGCGCAGCGTGGCGGGCAGGCCGGGCTCGAGCGCCTCGAGCGCCTCGGCGAGCTCGCGATCCTCGGCGACGATGCGCGCCCCCCACCGCTCGTGATCGTGCCCGGCGAACACGTGCTCCCACGCGTGCGAGAACGGACCGTGCCCGATGTCGTGCAGGAGCGCCGCGACCTTGATGTGGAGCGCGGTCTGGGGTGAGAGCTCGCGCTCGAGCCGCCGTGCGACGCGCTGGGCGATGTGGAAGGCGCCGAGCGCGTGGCCGAACCGCGAGTGCTCGGCGCCGGGATACACCAGCCAGGCGAACCCCATCTGCTTGATGCGGCGCAGGCGCTGGACCACGCGGGTGTCGAGGAGATCCGCGATCGGTCGATCGGCGCCCTTGAACTCGATGAGTCCATGCACCGGATCGCGGAACACGCGGTCTTTCAAACCAGGCAAACCAGGCACACCAGCCACGCCGACATCCTACCGCCGGTAGGTCCGCCGGGAAGCCGTGAAAGGCCGCGAGTCGATGCTGCCATCGATCCAGAACTCGGTACGATGCTGCGAGATCATCCCTCGCACCCCTGGCATCGGCCTTTCCATGGCTGCTCGCGTACGATCCGAGCATGACGGGCAGCCCCGGAGGCGAGGTGAGCCAGAGCCGCGAGGTCGGGATCGAGCGCCTTGATGGCGGCGCGCGGCGCGCGGATCCGCGATCGCGTCGTGGTCGAGGCGCCGCTGCAGCTGCGCGCGCGTGGGACGCCGGTTGCGACGATCATGCGGACCCCGGGCCACGATCTCGAGCTCGTGCGCGGTCTGCTCCACGCCGAGTCGGTGGCCGCCGGGGCGCTCGCGCAGGTCGACGCGGACGCCGTCGAGCTCGATGTCCCTGCCGCCGCGTTCGCCGGGCGCGGCCTGCTCAGCTCCGCGGCCTGCGGCGTGTGCGGCAGGGTCGCGATCGCCGATCTCGAGCTGCGTGCGCGCGAGGTCGCTGCCGACACGACGATCGCGCACGACGTCCTGGCCGGGCTGCCCGACCAGCTGCGCGCGGCGCAGTCGGTGTTCGCCGACACCGGTGGGCTTCACGCCGCGGGCCTGTTCACGGCCACCGGCACGCTCGTCGCCGCGCGCGAGGACGTCGGGCGCCACAACGCGCTCGACAAGCTGATCGGCTGGGCGCTCCAGGAAAGGCTCGCCGCCGCCGATCACGTCATCGCCGTGTCGGGCCGGATCGGCTACGAGCTCGTGCAGAAAACGGTCATGTTCGGCGCGCCGATCCTTCTGGCGGTCTCGGCGCCCAGCTCGCTTGCGATCGAGCTCGCCGAGCGGTTTGGCGTCGCGCTCGTCGGGTTCGTACGAGGCCAGCGCGCGAACGTCTACGCGCACGGCTGGCGAATCGTCCAGGCCAGCAACGCCGCGGTGTGCGCTGCGCCGGCGCAGGTAACCGCGGCGGCGATGCGTGGTTCGACATCACGCGCTCGATCTCAACAGTTCGTCACGAGCTCACTTCACGCAGGAGGAGATGTCGAAGAACATGAACGCGAGCGCCTTCTCTTGCGGCGACAGCGTCGTGGCGGTGCCGCAGCTGGTTGGGTACGGTGGAATCGTTCCGCCGACGAGGACTGGACCACCAGAGACGTGCATGTCGGAGAACACGACCTTGCCGCAGCGCAGGTTGTTTGGCACCTCGTTCGGCGTCGTGAACAGGAAGTTCTGCGGCAGCTGGGTCGTCCCGTTCTGCCAGTATACCCAACGGTCGGCTTTGGCGTTATCGACCGTGCTGCATGTGTTCCTCCCTGTACCATCTAGAATCGACACGGAGTCGCGCATGCCCGCCAGGGAGCCACCGACGTTCAACATCCAGGACGCGAACGACATACCCTTCGGATTGTTGACCTCGTCGATCGTGTCGACCGTGCCGTTGCCAAGGGTTGCGGTCGAGTCTGAAAAACTCGCGATCGTCGGCCAGACGGCGGGCTTCGTGCCCGTCGCGGCCTGAGTAGCACCTTCGAGCCAGATATTGTGCCAGTGCGACAGGAAGACGCGTCCACCCAGGTCGGCATAGGCCTTCAGGTGACTCATCGCGGCCTGCGGCTTGGTCTCCGCGTGCTGCGCGCCCTCGCACGACAGGATGACGATGTCGTAGTTGTTGAGCTTGCCGGGGTTGGTGGCCGCCCCCCACAGCGTCTGCGAGTCACTGAAGTTCCCCGTACCTCCGCCGAAGCCGGCGTCGAAGCTCTGGACCCCGAGGCCATTCCCTACCCCCGAGTCTGCGAACAGGTGAATTCTTCCCGTCTGTACATCTGTCGTGATCTCCTTGTCGGCGACGCCGAGTCGGCGCACGAGGCACTCGAGCGAATCGGCGGCGCCTGTCGAGATCGCGATCCGGGGCAGGTCGACGGAGGTCGTGTCTGGCGTCAGGTCGTCATGGCTCCTGGGGAGGGTCGTATCGATTGCATCGAGGGCTTGTGTTGCGCAGGCGGCGACGCTGGGGAGCTTGATCTGGCGTCGCCACTTGCCGATCGTGATCACGACCGGGACGTTGGCACCGCCGGGGATGCCGGAGAGCGAGAACTTTCCGTGCTCGTCGGTCGTGGTCTGCGCAACGGGGTCGCCGGGCAGCCCCGCGGTGCAGGTGTCGCACGTGACACCGACGGTGAACTGCCCAGGATCCTTGTTGGGGACGTACACGCTGACGCCGTAGAGCGGCAACGTTCCGTTCGGCGCGTAGACGGTTCCGGAGATCGTCGTGGGCGGCATGCCCATCGCCTGGCAATCGGTGATGCTGCAACCCGAGCCGACACATTCTGGCAAGGGGTCGAGCGGCGGGTAGCCACAAGCGACTGTCACCAAGCCGGCTCCAACGAGAAAAGCGCGAAGCATGCCGAAACGGTACCGCAAGCGACGCGCCTGTAGATCTGCTGATCGGTCGGCGACCAGCGAGCGGACCGGACCCGCGTCGCCAGCGCGCGTGTGAGCGTTCCCCCCGAAGGCTGGTGATGGCAGAGCAGGGGCCTGCGCGCTGCTGCGATCGCTACAGGGGAGAGGGCCGGGTGTCACTTTTGCAGGCCGCATTGTTGCCCGTGATCTACGTTCACGCATAGGTTCCCGTCGATGATCGATCGAACGTGGCGCATGACCATCGTGCTGGCCGTCACGGTGGCCGCGTGCGGCAAGAGCACCAAGGACCCGGCCACGGCCGAGCCCAAGATCACCGAGAGCGCAGGCGGCGGCACGGTCGGCGCACCGGTAGCCCCGGTCGCAAACAAGGCGGCCCCCGTGGCGGAGCCGCAGCCCGCCAAGCCGCCCGTTCCGGCCGCGGCCCGCGGACCGGAGCACGCGGTGTACTCGCTCGTCGATAACCGCCTGTCGGCGCACCTGAGCCGCGGCGGCGGGCTCGTGGTGCCGGCGGGCTCGGCGGGGTTTGCGAAGTACGTGCGGTTCGCCAACGTGATGAAGGGCGGGGCCAAGAAGGCATGGGAGCTGCGGCAGACCGAAGGTGAGATCAAGGTCGCGCGGCTGACCGGCAAGACCGGCACGGTGTTCGTCCCGCTGACCGCGGCGCAAGCCGGGCACGGCAGCGTCCGGCTGCGCGCGTTCGCGGTGTCCGATACGACCGTCAGCCTGCGCGTCAACGACCACAAGGACATCAACGGCAAGCTCGCGAAGGGCTGGTCGACCGTCGAGCTGACCGTGCCGGCGGGCCAGCTCAAGGACGGCGAGAACGCGCTGCAGCTGTTCATGAAGTCGTCCGGCGTCGAGGTCGCGTGGCTCCAGGTCGGGGCGACGGCGCCGGTCGGCGACGACGGCTCGACGAAGTTCTACGATCCGGCGCAGAAGGCGCTGATCCTGCCCCGGGATGGCCAGATGAGCTGGTACGCCGCGGTACCCGACAAGGCCAGGCTCATAGGCGATCTGTCCGACGGCAGCTGCACGGTGAACGTGCTCGCGACGGCCGAGGACGGGGCGACTGCCGAGGGCAAGCTGACCGGTACGGGGTCGGCGGTCGATCTGTCGGCGCTGTCGGGCAAGGCCGTCCGGCTCGACCTCGAGGCTACCGGCTGCGCGCGGGCGGCGCTGTCGAACGCGGTGCTCGCGGTGCCGGGCGAGGCCGCGGTCGCCAAACGCGGCGAGGCCCCCAAGCACGTGGTGTTCATCGTCATGGACTCGCTCCGGGCGGATCGCGTACGGACGTTCTCCCCCAAGGCGCGTCCCGAGACGCCGAACTTCGACAAGCTCGCCGAGTCATCGACGCTGTTCATGGCGAACTACGTTCAGGGTAACGAGTCGCAGGTCTCGCATGCGTCGATGTGGACGTCGAACTACCTCGCGAAGCACAAGGCGATCGGGATGCCGGACCACCTGCTCGACAAGTGGGTGACGATCGACGAGGTCGCCAAGAAGGCCGGCAAGTTCGTCGCCGGCGCGTCGGGCAACGGCTACATCCGCCCCGCGCGCGGCTTCGGCTCGGGCTGGGACAGGTTCGTGAACCACATCGAGAAGGGCCTCGGCCTCAAGGGCGGCGACATCATGGACAAGGGCCTGTCGTTCATCGCGCCCAAGAAGGATCAGCCGTGGTTCCTCTACCTCGGCTTCATCGATACCCACGTGACCTGGCGCGCGAAGCAGCCGTGGCTCGACAGGTACGACGGCGGCTACAAGGGCCGGTTCGCGACCGAGCTCGGCGACGACGGGCCGGGGGGATTTCCCAAGGACCTGACCGACCACGAGAAGGATCACGTCCGCGCGCTGTACGACTCCAACGTCAGCTACCAGGACGATCTGCTCGGCCAGCTGATCGAGAAGCTGAAGGGCTGGGGCGTCTGGGATCAGACGATGCTGATCGTCACGGCCGATCATGGTGACGAGCAATGGGAGGACGGTCGCGTCGGCCACGGCGGCTCGGAGCGCGAGACGCTGCTCCATGTCCCGCTGCTCGTGCACTGCCCGGCGACGTTCCCGGCGGCCAAGATCACCGAGGGCACCGAGGGGATCGACATCGTGCCCACCGTGGCCGACGTGCTCGGCGTCCAGGCCGATCCCGAGTGGCAGGGCATGTCGCTGGTCGCGCTCGCCAACGGCGCCGGCGGATACCCGCTGATGTCGTTCTCGTCGCAGTACGAGAACAGCCACGCCGGGCGGATCGGCCACTGGAAGCTCAAGCTCATCGGCACCCAGACGCCGCGGCTCTACGATCTGACCAAGGATCCCGGCGAGCATGGCGATCTGTGGGGCAAGCCGGCCTCCGAGATCGGCGCGCGCCTCTTGCTCGATCCGATGTGGCTCCTGCGCAGCTGGAACGTCGAGTGGAAGAAGTCGCAGTGGGGCAACGCCGCCGCGGTGACCAGCCGGTTTGCCGCCGATCTCGGCGAGTAGTACACCGGGCCGGCGATGACGCGCGACCTGCACCCGACCGACGGCGCGCGCTACCTGCTCGAGCGCGACGATCTGAAAACCGGCCAGGCCGACAACGGGCCCGCCGCGCGCTATCGCGTCGCGATCTATACCCGCGATGCCGCGTTCACGGGGGTCGCGACGCTCGGCGATGACGGCCGCGTCGAGCTGCCGCCGATCGGGGCGCCCGACGAGCTCCACGGCCGGCTCGTCGCGATCGCGAGGCTCGTCGCGCGCGACGCGGCGAAGCTGCGCGGCGACGGCCTGCCGGCGTGGCCGCAGCGGATCTTGCGCTGGCGCCGGTAGCTCGCCCGGGTCCCGCTACGCCGCCGCCGGCCCCCCGGCCACGATCACCGGCAGCGCGACCACGAGCTCGGTGCCGCCGCCGCGGCGCTCGCTGCGCGCGAGCTCGCCGCCGTTGTGCTGCGCGATTGCCTCGACGGCGCGCAGATCGAAGTGATCACCGGACGGCGCGTCACGTGCGCCGCGAACGATCTCGAGCCACGGCCTGCCATCGATGATGCGCTCGCGCACGAACAGCTCGATCGGCCCCGGCGCGCCCGGCGGGCCCGGCTCGCCCGCTTGTGGCGGTTCGCCGGTATCGGCCGCGATCGCGTCGAGCGTGAGGCCGTAGATCAGGTGCTCGAGCTCGGCGGCCGAGCACCGCGTCGTGACCTCGGACTGGACCGTGAGGTGGAGGTCGACGGCGACCGCGGCGACCGCGCGCATGGCCTCGACCGCGGCGGTGATCGCCGCGCCGACACGCGCGCCCGGGACGATGCGGGTCTCGGGGCGCGCGACCGCCATGAGCTCGGCGAGCTGGCGCTTGGCGTCCGCGGCGGCCCCGGTGAGATCGGCGAGGAAGGCGCGGGTGGTCGCGTCACCCCGCTGCGACAGCTCGAGCGCGGCGAGCTCGACGATCTGGATGAGGTTGAGCAGGTTATGGGTCTTGCCGGCGACGAGATGGGCGGCGGCGCGGGTGTGAACCTCGCGGGCGAGCTCCCATTCGAAGCGGCGCTGGCGCTCGACCAGCGCGAGGCGTTCGTTAATCTTCGTCATCTTCGTAGTACTCGACCGGTTCGTACCGCAGCTCGCGGCTCGCGGGACACAGCTCGCGATAACTGCACCGATCGCACCATGACCCAGGATTCGGGCGCGGTCCATCATCGATGGCCAGCGCTGCGGCTTCGATGTTATCGAACAGATCCGGGACGAGGCGGTCGATGATCGCCTCGGGCGTGATGGCCGGGCTCCACTCGACGGCGCGCTCGGCGATCCAGTGGAGACCGAGCCAGAAGGTCCGGACGTGGCGGAACGCCGCCGCCGCGAGCACCGCATAGCCCTCGAGCTGATCGGCGATCGAGGTGCCGGGGATCCGCTGGCCGGTCTTGTGGTCGACCAGCGCGATGGCATCGTCTTCGAACAGATAGCCGAGGTCGAGGACGCCGCGGTAGTAAGCATCGCCGCTGTAGAACTGGGTCGTCGACAGATCCTCGCGCACCGCGAGCGAGTACTCGACGAGCTGCCGCGCCACGCGGCGCCGGCGGCGAAACTGCCCGAGCCGGCTCGTGAACGCCGGGATGCCGGTGGCGAGCGCATCGAACCGGAGCTGCTCGATCTCGCTGGGCAGCTCGGCGCGGACCTGAGCGGTCGCCTCGATGAGCGGGGTGCCCATCAAGATCTGCTCGAGCGCCTTGTGGATCGCCTTGCCGATCCGTGCCTCCGGCATGATCTCGGGCTCTGGAATTTTCTGGACATACTTGAAATGAAATAGCCGCGGACAGCGCAGCGCCGTCGAGACCTTGGAGGCCGACCACGGAGCGTGGATGAGCGCGCGGGTCGACGGCAAGCCGGCACAGGGTAGCCGAAAATGCGCCGGTGGGAACTCGCGAGCCGATCGCGCGCCCCGGTCACGGCTGCTTGGTGGGCGGCCTGGCGACCGGCGGCCTGGCGACCGGCGGCTTGGCGATCGGTGACGGCGGAACCGGTGGCTTGGCGCCCGGCGCCGGGCTGGTCGGGTCGACCAGCATCTGCGACTTCGCCGTCGACTCCTCGGCGCGATAGGCGAGGAACCCCGCGATCGCCCCCGGCAGCACGAGGCCGAACGGCAAGACCTCGCTGACCGACTTGCCGGTGGCGCGGACGGAGAGCCGCATCGCCTTGGGGTTCTTGTCGATCGCGACCTTGAAGCTGCCGTCGCCCGTGTAGGTCTCGACGATCTTCAGGAGGTCGGCCTTGTGCTTGATCAGGTCATCGACCTGCGCGTTCAGGCCGCGGTACGAATCGAGCGCGCCCATCGCGATCTTGGCGATCCCGCGCGGCGCGATCTGCGCGGCGCGGAGCACGTCGAGCGTGCCGCCCACCACCAGCTCCATCGCGTCGACGCCGGCCGGCGAACTGTCGACCCAGGTGAAGCCGATACCGTCGTGGAAGATCGAGAATGCCGCGGCCTTGTGGCGGGTGATGACGTCGGCCGCAAAGCCGTGCGGGCCGAGGTGCGCCAGGGCCTCGCGGCGCGCCGCCGCCGACATCGTCAACACGACGGCGAGCACCGGCCTGGCCTTGATCGCGTCGGCGAGGTAACCGAGGCTCGTGCCCACGTCGTGGCTCGGCGGCTTCCAGCCATCGGCGAGCCGGTCGCGCACCAGGTCGGGGGTCCCGATCAGCACCACGCCGTCCTTGGTGAGCGCGATCGCCGGATCGCTGGGCCCGGTCTCGACGATCGTCCCGGTGCCCTGTCGGGCGGCGGACTTGCCCGCCATGGTCGCGATCTTGTCGAGGTTTCCGGCCGAGAACTTGCCGTGCACCGCGATCACGAAGCTCGGATCGGAGCCGGGCACGATACGGAACAACCCGGTGGCGTCGGCGATGTCCGTCGTGACGTCGATGCCGGTCATCAGCTTGGCCATGCCGCGCGCACCTTCGATCTCGCCGACTGCCTGGCGCACCAGCTTCGAGAGCTCGGCCGAGGCCTTGATCTGCGGCTGATCGGCGAGCTGGCTCAGCAGTCGGTAGTTGCCGGGGACCAAGCTCGTCGCATCCATGTGGACGGCGAGGTCCGCGTCGGCGATGGCGTACTGCAGCGCCTGCTCCACTGTCGGCGCCTTCGGGTTGGCTTGCAAGCCAAAGCCGGCCATTCCGAGCAGGAGCGTGATGATCTCGATGATGCCGAACGACATGAGTCCTCCCGGGCTTGGTCGCCCGATCGATCATCCGCTCATGGTTGCGGTCGTGCAACCAGCGGCGCGGTTGGCCGAGCCGATATCCAGGAAAAATTCAACCGAGATCCATCGCGGTTCACTTCGTGTGCTGGTCGACGAAAAAAAAATGATGTCAAGACTGGTTCCGGAAGCTCGCGGCGCTAGGATGGCCACCGTCTCGACGGCACGAAGGCAACGATTTTCTCGAGGGAGGCACGACGATCATGACGACGCTTGCTGTGGTGGAAGACATCCTGCGCGAGACAGCGGTACCGATGTCGGTTCGCGAAATCGTGGAGAGAGCTGGTGCGCGCCTGCCGAGCAAGTCAAAGACTCCTGACACCGTGGTCGCTCGCGATCTCTCGATGGACATAAAACGCAAAGGCGAGACCTCGCTGTTCGTCCGTACCTCGCCCGGTCGCTATACGCTGCGCACTCTGGCCGGTGGAGAGATGTCCAGTGACATCTCTCCTATGCAGCGAACTGCGGCACCTCCTTCGATGAGCGCGCTGTCGCAGCGCAAGCCGCCCGCGGCCGCGCCGTCTGCCCCCCGCACGCGCGATAGCGACGTGCAGGGCGGCGGCTTCGCCGGCTAAGTCCTGCGCTGCGGTGTTGTCGTGATCCGTCGCGCTGAGGTCGCGGACCATCCGTGGATCGTCGCGGCCGGTGCACAGGCGTATCGCGATCTCGGTGACTACACGCGCATCCTGCCATCGTGGCTCGAGCAGCCCGGCGTGCTCGCCTGGCTCGAACACGATCTCCAGGGTCGCGGTCGTGCGTTCGCGATGCTCGGCTTTTATCTCGAGACGCCCAACCCAGGCGCCGAGGTGGTCGCCGATCTCCTCGCGCTCGCCGTGTTGCCGGCATTTCAACGCCGGGGCCTCGGCACCAAGCTCCTGACCCACGTCATCGAGGTCGCCGAGCGCGTGGCACCGGCGAGCCGGATCACCGCGCTGCGGCTCACCGTGGCCGAGACCAACACCTCCGCGCAGAGGCTCTACGCGCGCGCCGGCTTCCGCGTGGTGGCCGGCTCGGCGACCTACGATCGCGGCCAGCGGGCGCTCCGGATGGCGCGCCCGCTCGTCTAGGGCCGGGGCAAACGGGCCGCGCCCAGGCGCGCGGCGAGTGAGCGGCTCAGAGGATCGCGCCGACGCAGGACGAGATGTCGAAGAACATGAACGCGAGCGCCTTCTCTTGATCCGTCAGCATCATGGGGGGATTCGGGGGCGCGTCTCCGCAGCTGCTCGGGTATGACCCGCCGGAGGTCCCGTTGCCGGAGACGTGCATGTCGGAGAACACCACCTTGCCGCAGCGCTGGTCTCCCGAAACCTCGTTCGGTGTCGTGAACTGGAAGTTCTGTGGGAACTGGTTTGTACCCGATTGCCAGTACACCCAGCGCTCCGCCTTGCCGCCGATGATCGAAGTCGCGGTGTGTTTCCCGGTTCCATCGACGATGGGCACCTGGTCTCGCTTGATCCCTGTGGAACCAACCTTCAACATCCAGTCCGCGAACGCCATCCCCTTGGGGTTGCTGGCCTCATCGATCGTGTCGACGGTGCCGGTCCCGGTGTCGACGTTGTTGACGAACGAGGCGATGCCCGACCCCGGCTTCGTGGCGTCGGGCGCCCAGATGCTCGGCTTCGCGGTGCTGAGGTTGGTGTGTTGCGTGCTGCCTTCGAGCCAGATGTTGTGCCAGTGCGACAGGAAGACGCGTCCGCCCAGGTCGGCATAGGCCTTCAGGTTATCCATCGCCGCCTGTGGCTTGGTCTCAGGGTGTTGATCGCCCTCGCACGACAAGATGACGATGTCGTAGTTGTTGAGCTTCGCGCTACTCCCCCACAGCTTCTGCGAGTCGCTGAAGCTGCCGGTCCCTCCTGCGTAGCCATTATCAAAACTGCTGGCCCCGAAGCCATTGCCGTTGGTGATCGCCTTCGTGTCCGAAAACAGGTGGATCTTCCCGGTCCCCATATCCGTCGTGATCTCCTTGTCGGCGATGCCCAGGCGGCGCACGAGACATTCGAGCGTGTCCGCGCTACCCGTCGAGATCGCGATCTGGGGCAGATCCACTGACGTCGTGTTGGGCGTCAGGTCGTCGTGGCTCTTGGGGAGGGTCGTATCGGCCGCCGTCATCATTTGCGTGGTGCAGGCCGCGACGCTGGCGATCTTGATCTGACGGCGCCACTTGCCGATCGTTATCACGAGCGGGATGTTGGCGCCGTTGGGCACGTTCTGGAGCGTGAAGTTGCCGTTCTCGTCGGTCGTGGTCTGCGCGATCGGATTGCCGGGAAGAGGATCGGAGCACTTGCTGCACTGCGCGCCGGCCATGAACGGCCCGGGATCCTTGTTGGGGACGTACACGCTGACGCCATAGAGCGGCAACTTTCCGTTCGGCGCGAAGACCGTTCCGGAGATGGTCGTCCGCGGCATGCCCATCTTGTCGCAATCGGTGATGTTGCAGGCGAGGCCCGTGCATCCGCCACCGCCATCGCCGGTCACGCAGTTACCGTCGGAGGTACACGAGTTGCCGGGCCCGCACTGGTTGCCGGTCGGCGTGCAGAGCGCGTCACACTTGCCATCAGGTGTGCAGTGGTAGCCGAGGGGGCAGGTGTTCGGTGCACCCGGCGCTGGATCGCAGGTGGTCATGCAAGCCGCGGGTGCTGGCACCTGATTGTCGCATACGCTTTGGCCCGGGTGACCACCACAGGCAACCGCCAGCAAGGCAAATCCAAGGAGGAGGACGCGAGTCATGGCGAAACGGTACAGCAAGCGCCGGGCCCATGGATCATTTCTGTTGATCCGAGCGGATCCAGGTCACTGGCAGCTGGTGACATTTGACCCTGAGGGAATAGCCCCACCCAGAACTTGTGCAACTTCTTGCACTTGAGGGATGTGCGTGGAGAAGCGCCGGGGGTGTCAGATCGGCTTCCGTTCCTTACGAAGTGAGAGCACGTAGAGCAGGATCATCACGATCACGACGAACGCCAGCGCCGGCGGTGCGAAATCGGCGTACCCGGGCTTGCCCTGGGGATCGAGCGCCACCGCGAGCGCGTTCTCGTCGTGCTTGACCGCGACCGGGACAGCGAGGCCGATCCCTAGCAGCGCCTCCCCCGTGATGAAGCCGGCCGCTGCGAGCAGACCGCGGCGCTCGACCTCGCCGCGCCGTTCGGGTGAGGCGCCGGCACGGTTCATCGTGCGGTTGACGAGCCACGCGATCACGCCGCCGAGGAAGATCGGCACGTTGAGGCGAAACGGCAGGTAAACACCAACGGCGAACGCCATCACCGGAATACGGATCTTCGAACCGCTGCGTGAAAGCAGCGAGTCGATCACGATCACGACCACCGCGATCGCGGCGCCGATCCCGATGATCACCTTGGGCAAGCCGCCGTTGAACACACCCTGGGCAACCGCACCCATCAGGTTTGCCTGCGGCGCGGGCAGCCCGTCGCTGCCGATCTTGTAGGCGTCGTTGAGCAGGTTCAACACCGGCGCCATCGCGAACGCGGCGACCACCACACCGATGATCTGCATCACCTGCTGCTTCCAGGGGGTCGAGCCGACCAGTTGGCCGCACTTCAGATCCTGCAGGTTATCGCCGCCGATCGCCGCCGCGCAGCACACCACGCCACCGATCAAGATCGCGGCGACGGGGCCGGTGTTCTTCCCAACCCCCATGAGCAGCAGCAGCAGTGCGGACACGAGGATCGTCGAGATCGTGATGCCCGACACGGGGTTGTTCGACGAACCGACCAGCCCAGCCATGTACGAAGCCACGGCCGAGAACAGGAAGCCTGCGATGACCATCACGACCGCCATCACCGCGCTGATCCCCACCGACCCGGTGAAGTGCCAGAAGATGAAGAACAGTGGGATGACCGACACGCCGATCAAGATCAGGATGATGTTCATCGGCATGTCACGCTCGGTGCGTGGCACGGCGTCCTGGCCGCCTTCGCGGCGCCTCTTGTAGGCTTCGAGGCCCGCGGTGATGCCACCGAACAGCGACTTGCGCAGCTTGTACAGCGACCAGACGCCGCCCACCAGCATGCCGCCGACGCCCAGGTACCGCGTCGCGTGGTTATGATAGAGATCTGCGGCCTTGACCGCATCCAGTCCTTGCAATGCTTGGGCGATCGTCAGCTTCTGGTGAGTGGCCGGGTCGAGCTGATCGGTCAAGATCGCGCTCGTATCGCCGAACAGCGAGAACAGCGGGACCGCGATCCACCGGTTGAGGACCGAGCCCGCGAAGATCACCGCGGCGACGTTCAACCCGACGATGTAACCCACCGAGAGGAGTGCCGGTGACGCATCGATTCCGAAGTAGAACGGCGCGCCGCCCCGAACCGTGGCGGCGCCGCCCGTGGCCGCCGCCGGTGCGGACGTCGAGGCCGCAGCTGTCGCGATTCCACCGGTGATCCAGCGGCCCACCTTCACGGTCTCAGCCCATAGCTTCAAGCCGGTGGCCCCGAGCTTGACGACGGCACCGATCACACCTGCGAGCACGAGGACATCGAGGCCTCCGCCGCCCTGGGCGCCGGCCTTGAGGACCTCGGCGGTGGCGACTCCCTCCGGGAACTGCAGCGGCTGATCGATGATCAGTGCCCGGCGCAGCGGGATCGTGAATAGCACGCCGAGAACGCCGCCGAAGCCGGCGATCAGCGTGGTCTCGAGGTACGAGAACCGCGTCCAGCCTTCGACCTGAAGGATCACCAGCGCCGGCAGCGTGAAGATCACACCCGAGGCTAGGCCCTCACCGGAGGCCGCCGCGGTCTGCACCGCGTTATTCTGCAGGATGTTGCCGGTCCTGAGCGCGCGCAGGATGCCCATCGAGATCACCGCGGCCGGCACCGAGGCCGACACCGTCATGCCGGCGAACATGCCGAGGTAGGCGTTCGCGCCGGCGAGGATCACCGAGAGCAGCGAGCCGAGGATGATCACCCCGATGGTGAGCTCCGGCAGTGACTTGCTCGCCGGGATATAGGGCTCGACCTTGCCAGCGGGCGCGGATGGACTCGACGCTTCTGCCATATCCCGAACTGTCCCCGCGGTTCGCCCCGTCGGTCAAGCTCGATCGCCGCCTCGCTGCTCGCCGCTCTGCGGCATGCCCGGCGCGGAGGTGGTCGGCGTGCGTCGATATCGGCCGGCGCGCCTTGCGGTCGTGACGCAGACCGTTCAGCGGCCGTGCGGGCTGCCGGCGACGCGGTGCACCGTGCCGCCGATGTAGTGCTTGCGCAGGAGACCCGCGGCGAGGCGTAGCGGTGGCGCGGATCGATCGGTGGATCATCTCGCGACGGGATACCGTCGCTGGTTCCACGCGAGCATGCCACCCGACATCGAGGCGACCTTGGCGAACCCGAGCGTCGCGAGCGACAGCACGGCCTTGGCCGATCGGCCTCCGGACTGGCAGACGAACACGATCGGATGATCGCGCGGCGCCACGGCGAGCGGTCCGGGCAGCTGCGCGAGCGGCAACGGCTCGGCGCCGGGGATGTAGCCGAGCTCGCCCGCCAGCTCGTGGGGATCCCGGACATCGATCAGGCGGACCTTCTGGCCGTGCGCTGCGACCCACTCCGGGGCGACCTCGGGAACGCCGGTCGCGCTGACCTCGATCGGCGCCCAGTGCTTGTCCGGTTCGGGTTCGCCGGTGACCGTCGCCATGCCGCAGCGAACGTTCCGCGACAAGGCGATATCCATGTGCTTGGGATAGGCGAGCGCGAGCGCGTGCATGATGGCGACGAACTCGGCCTCGGATTTTCCTCCGCCGAGCCGCGGGTTCACGCGCCGCTCCTCGTCGACCGACGTCGCGGTCCGGCCGTGATAATCATGCGCGGGATAGATCAAGGTGGTCGGCGGGAGCGTGAACAGCTTGCCGTGGACCGAGCGATACAGCTGGTGCGCGTCGCCTCCCTGGAAGTCGGTCCGGCCGCAGCCGCGGACCAGGAGCGTATCGCCGGTGAACGCCATCGTCCGATCGCTCATCACGTAGCTGACACACGCGGCGGTGTGCCCCGGGGTGGCGAACACCTCCAGGCGATGGCTGCCGAACTGGATCGTGTCGCCGTCCTTCACGCGGAGGTCCGCGCAGCCGACACCGGCGTTCTCGGAGACCACGGTCCTGGCGCCGAGCCGTTCGCGCAGGGATCCCAGCGCGGTGACGTGGTCGGCATGCACGTGGGTATCGAGCGCATAGGCCAGGTGGAGGCCGAGATCCCGGACGAGGCCGATGTCGCGCTCGAGCTGGTCGAGCACGGGATCGATCAGGATCGCGTCGTGCGTCGCCTCGTCGGCGAGCAGGTACGTGTATGTGGAGGTTTCACGATCCACCAGCTGGCGAAACAGCATCCAGGCTCCTTCCTCAGTGAGGTAATGTCTCACGCATGGCGTCTTCCGCGCAGCGCAACTTGCTCGGGCTGCCTCTTCAGCCATGTTCAACCCAGCCGATGACCGGGTTCTTCCGCACCGGCTGCTGCGAGACCGACGAACAGGATGTCGGGCGCCACGTCGTATGCGCCCAGATGACCAAGGAATTTCTGGCGTTCTCGGCGAGCCGAGGCAACGACCTGTCGACCCCACGACCCGGGTTCGCCGGGCTTCGGCCCGGGGATCGCTGGTGCCTGTGCGCGGCGCGCTGGAAGGAAGCGTTCGACGCCGGCGTGGCGCCGCCGGTGATCCTGGCCGCGACCCACGATTCGGCGACCGAGATCGTCGATCGGACGGCGCTGCTTGCCCACGCGCTCGACGTGAGCTCGCTCAATTGACGCGGCACGGCGGCCGCCGGTAGCGGCGAGCGACGGTTGTAAGTAGCGCTTCTTGTGTGGTTGTGCGTTGCTAGCGGCGCTCGTGGAGGTTCCTTGAAGGCTCATCACTCGCTATCGAATGGCAGCCTCGCACTCGCGACGCTGCTTCCCCTGATCCTGATGTCCTGCGGCGGTCGGGGGGCTGGTACGACCAGCGCGCCGGTGGGTAGCGGCTCGGGGCTCGACGACCAGAACCACCAGGTCGATCAGGCCCCGGTGCACCCCAAGGACCTACCAGCAGGTCTCGAGCTGCGGGTCTCCAATGGCAAGGAAGGCCCGCCGGCGATCGATCACGCAATGCTTGCGCCAGCCAGGAAGCTGTCTGACGCCGAGGCCCGGACGCTCCTGGCACGCGCCAAGCCCCTCGCCGCGGAGGCGCAGGATCAACAGAACGTTGCGCTGCGCCCGAAATCTCTGCCGCCGCCGCGCACCGGCGAGACCATCAAGGGCGCGTTTCCTCCGCCTGCGTCATCGCTGTTGCCGCCACCGGCTCGGCCGGCCGGGAGCGATGGGCGGGGTGACCTCCGCGTCGTGCGCTACATGCCGGAAGGCAGCGTGCCGCTGGCGCCCGAGCTCAGCGTGACGTTCAGCCAGCCGATGGTCGCCATCACGTCCCAGGAAGACGCCGCGGCGACCACGCCGGTCAAGCTCGCGCCCCAGCCCAAGGGCAAGTGGCGCTGGATCGGGACGCGCACGATCCTGTTCGACCCCGACGTGCGGTTTCCGCAGGCGACGACCTTCGCGGTCGAGATCCCGGCGGGGACCAGGAGCGCGGTCGGCGGCACGCTCAAGCAGCCGGTGAAGTTCACGTTCGAGACGCCCCCGCCGGCGATCGTCTCGCATTACCCGATCGGTTCGCCGCAGCACCTGAACGTCCCGATGTTCCTCTTGTTCGATCAGAAGATCGATCCGCAGGCGGTGCTCGGCAAGCTCGCGGTGACGGCGGCCGGCAAGCCCCAGGCGATCCACCTGCTCGACGCCGCGGAGCTCGCGAAGGACAAGCAGCTCGCGTCGATCGTCGACGCCGCCAGGCACGCCGAGCAGGATGGCCGCTGGATCGCGTTTCGCGCGACCGAGGATCTGCCGCCCGCGACCGCGATCGACGTCGAGCTCGCCGCCGGCACGCCGTCGGCCGAGGGGCCGAACCGGACCAGGCAGGCGCAGTCGTTCCAGTTCTCGACGTACCCGCCGCTCAAGATCGAGCGCTCCGCGTGCGGCTGGAACGGCGAGTGCCGGCCCGGCATGCCGCTGCAGATCGTGTTCAATAACCCGCTCGACGGCGACAAGTTCGACGACGGCCAGCTCACGATCTCGCCGGAGATCCCCGGCGCCAAGATCGTCGCGAGCGGCACCGTGGTGTCGGTGATCGGACCTACGGCCGCGCGCACCCGCTATAGCGTCGTGGTGTCCGGCCGTGTGGCCGACGAGTTCGGCCAGACGCTCGGCAAGGACGCTCCGCTGTCGTGGACGGTGGGCGATGCGTCCCCGACGTTCTTCGGCGCCGATGGCCTCGTCGTCGTCGATCCGAGCGCGAAGCGGCCGACGCTCGATTTCTTCACCACCAACTACGACCAGCTGAAGGTCCAGCTCTATGCCGTCACCCCGGCCGACTACGAGGCGTTCTGCGTCGCGATGCGGAACCGATGGAACCACGACAAGCCGCCGGCGATGCCGGGCCGCAAGGTCACCGACAAGCTGGTCGCGACCGGCGGCGGCAAGAACCAGCTCACCGAGACGCACGTCGACCTCGGACCGGCGCTGGCGGGGAGCGGGCTCGGCCACGCCATCGCGATCGTCGAGCCCTACCCGTGGACCGACAAGAACTCGCCGGTGCCCCGGATGATCTCGTGGGTGCAGTCGACCCGGCTCGGCATCGATGCGTATGTCGACAGCGACAGCCTGGTCGCCTACGCGACGGACCTGGCCACTGGCAAGCACGCCTCGGGCGTCGCGCTCGAGCTCGCGCCGTATGGCATCACGGGGGCGACCGACGACCGCGGCATGGCGACGCTGGCGCTCAGCCCCGCGGTGCGCAAGGGCGCCCACTTCCTGGTCGCGCGCAAGGGAGACGACGTCGCGCTCGTCGCCGAGGACTCCGGGTTCTGGAACGAAGGCGGCAGCTGGTTTCGCCAGGCGCGCGAGACCGCCCTGGCGTGGTACGTCACCGACGATCGCAAGATGTACAAGCCCGGCGAGGAGGTCTCGCTCAAGGGTTGGCTGCGCACGATCGATCAGGGCAAGCACGGCGACGTCGGTGGGGTCGCCGGCGCGGTGACCTCCGTCTCGTACCAGGTGATGGACGCGACCGGCAATCAGATCGCCAAGGGCTCGGCGCAGGTCAATCCGATCGGCGGCTTCGACACCAGGTTCACGCTGCCCAGGACCCCGAACCTGGGCGCCGCGGAGATCGTCTTCGAGGCCCAAGGCCGGATGCGCGGCAGCTACGAGCACACGATCCAGATCGAGGAGTTCCGCCGGCCCGAGTTCGAGGTCGCGGCGCAGGCCAGCCAGGGCCCGTTCCTCGTCGGAGGCGGCGGCGATGTCACGGTCAACGCGAAGTACTTCGCGGGCGGCCCCCTCGCGGGTGCCCCGGTCAGCTGGAACGTCACCGCGACCCAGACCAGCTTCACGCCGCCGGGCCACGACGACTACGTGTTCGGGGCCTGGGTGCCGTGGTGGGGCTCCCCCGGCGCGTTCGACGACGAAGCCGCGTTCGTCCGCCGGTACAAGCCCCCGAAGACGTGGCCCTTCGAGGGCAAGACCGACGCGACCGGGGCGCACACGCTGCACATGGACTTCCTGTCGGTCTCGCCCGCGCTGCCGATGTCCGTGACGGCGAGCGCGCAGGTCACCGACGTCAACCGCCAGGCCTGGTCGGCGTCGTCGGTGTTGATCGTGCACCCGTCGTCGCTCTACGTCGGGGTCAAGACCAAGAAACCGTTCGTCGACAAGGGCACGCCGTTCGACGTCGACGTGATCGGCGTCGATCTCGACGGCAAGGCCGCGCCCGGCGCCAAGATCGAGGTGGACGCGGTCCGGCTCGACTGGGAGTACAAGAAGGGCCGGTACCAGACCAGGCAGGTCGATCCGCAGCGCTGCGCGGTGGTCGCCGCCAGGGCGGCCGTCCCGTGCTCGTTCACCACCGCCGCCGGTGGCGAGTACCAGCTGACCGCGACGATCACCGACGCCAGGGGCCGCGCGAACCAGACCCAGCTGACGTTCTGGGTCAGCGGCGGCGAGCAGCCACCCGCGCGCGAGGTCGTGCAAGAGAAGGTTCAGCTGATCCCGGACAAGAAGGACTACACGCCGGGCAACACGGCCGAGATCCTGGTCCGGGCGCCGTTCTATCCGGCCGAGGGCGTCGTCAGCTGGCGGCGCTCGGGCCTCGTCTCCGCCGAGAAGATCACGCTCGACGGGCCCACCAAGGTGATCACCGTGCCGATCAGCGACGCGATGGTGCCGAACCTGATCGTGCAGGTCGATCTGGTCGGCGTGGCGGCGCGGACCGACGATCACGGCGTGCCCGACCCGAAGCTGCCCAAGCGCCCCGCGTACGCGGTCGGCACGATCGATCTCCCGGTGCCGCCGAGGCAGCGCACGCTGCAGGTCGCGGTCACGCCGAGCGCCGCCAAGCTGTCACCCGGCGAGACGACCCAGCTCGCGCTCACGGTCGCCGATGCGCAAGGCCACCCCGTGGCAAACGCCGAGGCGGCGGTGATCGTCGTCGACGAGGCGATCCTGGCGCTGACCGGCTATCAGTTTGAAAGTCCGATCGATGCGTTCTACGCCGCGCGCGGCAGCGATACCCGCGACGCGTACTCGCAGGCCTATCTCAAGCTCGCCAGTCCCTATGCCGGGCTCGCCAGTTCCTATCTCAACAATATGCCGATCGGCAGGACATTCGGGGCGGCGCTTGGGGCCGCCGCACCGGCCGACAAGGCACCGTCCGCATCCGAGCCCCAGGCCGAGGGGGTCCTGTTGAGGGCTAAGCTGTTAAAGCCCGCCAAGACAGAAGCCCTGAAAGAAAAGGATGACGACGAGGGCGGTCGGCTCGCGCAGCGCGGCGGAAACGCGGTGATCGCGATCCGGTCGAACTTCAATCCACTGGCGGCGTTCTCGCCTTCTGTGCATACGGACGCGGCGGGCAAGGCGACCGTGGAGGTCAAGCTGCCGGATAACCTGACGCGGTACCGCGTGGTGGCGATCGCGGTGGCGGGTGACAAGCAGTTCGGCAAGGGCGAGAGCGCGGTGACGGCGCGGCTGCCGCTGATGGTGCGGCCGAGCCCGCCCCGGTTCTTGAACTTCGGCGATACGTTCAAGCTGCCGGTGGTCGTGCAGAACCAGACCGACGCGGCGATGACGGTGCGGGTCGCGGTGCGGACGACGAACGCGACCTTGACCGAGGGCGCGGGGCGCGAGCTGTCGGTGCCGGCGAACGACCGGGTCGAGGTGCAGTTCCCGGCGGCGGCGGAGATGGCGGGGACCGCGCGGTTCCAGATCGTCGGCACCGCGGGCGGCAGCAGCGACGCGGCCGAGCTGGCGCTGCCGGTGTGGACGCCGGCGACGACCGAGGCGTTCGCGACGTACGGGGTGATCGATGACGGGGTCATCAAGCAGCCGGTGGCGCTGCCGGGCAAGGTCGTGACGCAGTTCGGCGGGCTCGAGGTGACGACGGCGTCGACGAACCTCCAGGCGCTGACCGACGCGGTGCTGTACCTGGTGCACTACCCGTTCGAGTGCGCGGAGCAGCGGTCGTCGCGGATCCTGGCGATCGCGGCGCTCAAGGACGTGCTGGCGGCGTTCCATGCCAAGGACATGCCGTCGGCGAGCGCGATGACGGCCAGCATGGCGGCCGATATCGAGCACCTGTCGCAGATGCAGAACGGCGACGGCGGGTTCGCGTTCTGGGATCGCGGGTATCCGTCGGAGCCTTACCTGACGGTGTACGTGACCAGCGCGCTGGGGCACGCGCGCGACAAGGGCTTCACCGTGCCGGCCGGGATCCTCGAGCGGGCCAAGCCGTACCTGCGCGAGATCGAGAGCCACTACCCGGCGTACTACCCCAAGGAGGTGCGGTGGGCGATCAGCGCGTATGCGCTGTACACGCGCAAGCAGCTCGGGGAGCTCGACATCGCCAAGGGCAAGAAGCTGCTCGCGGAGGCGGGCGGGCCGGCCAAGCTGTCGATGGAGGCCGACGGCTGGCTGCTGGGGACGTTCGCGCAGAACGCGGGCGCGGCGGACGAGCGCAAGGCGATCGTGCGGCACGCGCTTTCCCAGGTGAGCGAGACGGCGGGCGCGGCGAACTTCACGACGGGGTACGGCGACGGCAACTACCTCTTGCTAGCGAGCGATCGGCGGGTCGACGCGGTGATGCTGGAGTCGTTGATCCAGGAGCAGAAGGATCTGGATCTGATCCCCAAGGTCGTGACGGGGCTCCTGGGCCACCGCAAGGCGGGGCGATGGCTGAACACGCAGGAGAACACGTTCGCGCTCCTGGCGCTGGACCGCTACTTCCAGACCTACGAGAAGACGACCCCGGACTTCGTGGCGCGGGTGTGGCTGGGCAGCGACTACGCGGGCGATCATGCGTTCAAGGGGCGATCGACGGACACCTACGCGATCGACATCGCGATGAAGGACGTGGCGGCGCACGACAAGACCGACCTGACGATCCAGAAGGACGGGGCGGGCCGGCTGTACTACCGCGTGGGGATGACCTACGCGCCGGCGTCGCTGCAGCTGGCGCCGGCGGACTACGGGTTTGTCGTCGAGCGGACGTACGAGGGCGCCGATGATCCGAAGGACGTGACGCGGGCGGCGGACGGGACGTGGCACATCAAGGCGGGGGCGCGAGTGCGGGTGCGGCTCACGATGGTGAACGAGAACCGGCGCTATCACGTGGCGCTGGTCGATCCGCTGCCGGCGGGGCTCGAGACGATGAACCCGGCGCTGGCCGTGACGGGGCCGATCCCGCAGGATCCGAGCGAGCAGAAGACGCGGGGGGCGTACTGGTGGTGGTACGGACCGTGGTACGAGCACCAGAACCTGCGGGACGAGCGCGTCGAGGCGTTCGCATCGCTCTTGTGGGAAGGCGTGCACAAGTACGACTACGTGGCGCGGGCGACGACGCCGGGCAGCTTCGTGGTGCCGCCGCCCAAGGCCGAGGAGATGTACATGCCCGAGACGTTCGGCCGCGGCAAGACCGATCGCGTCGTGATCGAATGACCTGCGCGGCCCGCGCCGTAGTAGGGTGCGGTCGTGCCGGCACTGGTGTTCATCGACGGTAACGATCTGCGCGCCGCGGAGATCCGGCAGATCATGACCGGCCTCGAGCTTCGAGTCGAGGCGCTGCAGACCGGGTTCTCGACGAGCGCGCCCGAGCCGGGCCAGCGGGCCCGCGACAAGGTGCTGGCGCATCCGGTGAGCGCGGGGTGCTTTGCCGAAGCCGTGGACCTGACGACGGTCGAGGGCAAGAGCCTGCGGCTCGAGCTCGACTCGGAGAACGAGAACCGGTTCTGCAAGTGGTGGCGGGAGACGCCGGCCAGGATGCAGCTGGTGGTCGCGCTGCGCCGCGCTCCGGGGGCCGAGATCGAGCTGTTCGCCGGCGTGTGTGAAGGCCGGATCGCCGACAAGCCGGCCGGGCCGCACGTGCTCGGGTGGGACCGCCTGTTCGTTCCCGCCGGCGAGGAGGCGACGCTGGCGCAGCTCACCGCCGCCGGGGAGGTGAGCGCGTTTCGCCGCGAGGTGTATGCCGCGCTCGTGGCCGCGCTCGCGGCCGTGCCGGGGAAGTGATGGCACAGAAGGAGCCACGGCCGGAGGGCTCTTCGTGGAGCGAGCGCGCGCGGGATCCGGCGCGGCTGTGGATCCTCGGTCCCGGCGAGTCGCGCGTGCTATCGCGCTGAGGTCGCCGATCAGCGCCGCGGCAGCGTTCGGAGCGCGCGCAGCGCGGCGGCGCTCTCGGCGGAGCCGTCGGCGGCGAGGCAGCGCGCGGCATCGCGCAGGGCGGCCGTCGCGGCGGGGCGATCCGAGATCACCAGGGCGCGGAGCCGGGCGAGGCCCGCGGCGCCGAGCGCGTCGAGGATGGGCCTCGGGCTCGCCGCCGCATCGATCGACAGGCAGAGCGCTTGCGCGGCGCCGAGCACGACGTCCGGGTCGCGGTCGCCGGTGATCGCGCCGGCGAGCGGCGCGTAGCTCGCGACCGGGGCGGGCAAGGGAACGATCGCCGTCGCCGCGCGCCGGAACGCCGGATCCGGATCGTGGAGGGCGGCGGTGAGATCGACGCCGACGCCGGCGGGATCGAGCACGGCGGCGGTGTCGAGCGCGAGGACCCGGAGCTCGATCCAGCGATCACCGCGCATCGCGAGCTCGGCCCAGGTCGCCTGCCACGTCGCCAGATCGTCCGGGGCGAGATCGTCGGGCCGCTCGTGGCGCGCGAGCTCACGGGCGATCGTCCGGGCGGCGCTCGCCGCGGGGAGCGCGGTGCGGCGGTCGGCGCCGGCGGCGACCCGGGCCAGGGCCACGAGCAGCTCGGGGCGATCTTCGACGATGGGCGCCGCCGCGATCGCCGCGAGCTGGGTCAGGCGATCGGGCGCTTCGAGCGCACGCTCGACGACGGCGGGGCCGGCGAGCGCGCCCTGGCGCGCGGCCTCGTCGAGATCGCCACGCTCGATCGCCGCGCGCATCGCCGCGGCGCTGGTGGCCCCCATCACGAGCGCGTGGAACCAGGTCACGGGGAGATCTTCTCCGACGGGTCTAAATGTTTGCGAAATCCCAGCAGAAAAATTGACATGGTGATGATGCGTTCAGTACGGTGAGGGCGTTCAGTACAACCGAGGAGGGGATCACCCATGGCCGACGCGCTGACCCAACGACAACGGGACATCTTGGATTTCATCTCAGCTTCCATTGTCGAGCGTGGGTTCCCTCCCACGCTCCGCGAGATCGGCGAGCACTTCAACATCCGATCGACCAACGGGGTGAATGATCACCTGAAGGCGCTCGAGAAGAAGGGCCACCTCCGGCGGGAGGATCTCAAGTCGCGGGCGATGCGGCCGGTGTTGCCCGATGGCAGCGGTGAGGTCGTACCGCTGCGGCACAGCGCGATGGGCACCGGCGTCATGGACGTCGTGTCGGGTGATGACATGGCCGAGATCCCGATCCTCGGGCGCGTTGCCGCAGGCCAGCCGATCCTCGCGATCGAGCACGCGACCGACTCGGTGCGGATCGATCGCGTCCTGATCGGCGGCCACAAGGAAGTGTTCGGCCTGCGGATCGTCGGAGAATCGATGATCGAAGACGGGATCCTGGACGGAGATTACGTCTTCGTGAAGAAGACCCCGGCCGCGCACCCCGGCGACATCGTCGTGGCGATGATCGAGGGGGAGGCAACCGTCAAGCGATACTTTCCGGAGGGCGACAGCATCCGGTTTCAGCCGGCGAACTCGAACATGCAGCCGATCATCGTGCGCCGAGCCGAGTTCAAGAGCGTTGACATCATCGGCATCGTGGTGGGCGTGTATCGCAAGCTCTGACGCAAGCGCTCGCGATCGTTGATGGATTTCTGCGGTTCTCCTGATGACGCGGCGCCTCAGGGCAAAGCCGCCGCGCCGGTGGGCCAGCTTGCACCATAGGTCAACGATATTTCAGACTATTTCGGGACAACCGTTTGGGGGTTCGTGTGTCAAACTGGAACCCGCGGTGGTCCGTCGCTCGCGTCGATATCGAAGGCCAGGGCTCATGCTCCTGGCGCTTGGCTTCTCGGTCACCGCCCAGAGCGCTGCTCTGTTCGGGTATACGAGCACGCGCCCGACGCCGTCGCCGATCCTCACGATCCGGCTCGACGAGGCCGCGAGCAGCTGGGACTACGGGGTCGAGAGTCGGCAGGCTCCGCGCACCGCGCTCAAGGTCTCCGGGGCCAAGGACTTCAAGATCACGGTGACGATGCCGGCCGGTGAGCTGGCCGGCACGATCCCGCAACGCTTCGAGCTCGCCGACCGCGACGGCGATGCGCGCGTCACCGTGACCGCCCCCGACGGCACGATCTGGACGCGAAAGATCCAGGTCAAGGCGAAGCAGGAGACCGAGGTCTCGGTCGACTTCACGCCGGGGCGAGGTCATGTCCTGGTCACGCTGCCCGGCAATCCGACGCCGGTGCGCTGCACCCAGGCGCGGTGCGGGATCGCGCTTCCGCCCGGGACCCAGGTGAAGCTCTCCGCGGTGCTCGGCGAAGGGGCGACGTTCGCCGGCTATCACCAGTACCCGATGCGCACGCCGCACGAGCTCGTCGCGATCCTGGGCGATCCGCTCGCCGGCTGTGGCGTGAAGGACGCGGTCGCCGCGGCAACCGCGGGCAACGTGTTCGACTGCTCGCTCACGGTCACCGCGGATACCGACGTGACGGCCGAGTTCGGCCTCCAGCCCAAGGAGGTCGACGTCGCGCTCGAGACTCCCAAGATCCAGGACCTGGTCAAGCCGCTGACGCCCAAGCCGCCGCCGACGCCGATCGACGCCGAGAAGCTCGACGAGGCGCCGCTCCAGGTCGCGATCAAGCCGCCGCCCAAGCCCGTGCAGCTGCAGCGGCCGATCATCCCGCCGCCGCCACCACCGCCGCCGCCGCCCGAGCAGAAGAAGGCCTCGCCGCCGCCCCAGCCGCCCCCGCCGAACATGGTGATGGTGGAGGTCAAGGACGACAAGCACGTCGTCGACAAGTCGCCCGACGATGCCAAGCAGCTGTCGGACAAGAACCGCGATGTCGCCGAGGAGACCCGGGCGAAGCAGACCAACCTCGACAAGGAGTCCGCGGGCCAGGAGGTCGCCTCCCGCGAGAGCGACGATCACACGAGCCCGGACATCGGCGGACCCGACGACAAGATCCGGCAGCTCGAGGACACCAAGGCGACGACCGATCAACACATCCGCGAGACCGATCACTCGGGCAAGGACGAGACCGCCAAGGGCGCGATCAAAGGTGAAGGCGGCGACAACGGCGACGAAGGCACCGGCGAGCGCGAGCCCGGCGTGCTCGCGATGCGCGGCATCGGCGGCCGCGGCAAGATCACCGACAACGGCAAGGACGGCAAGAAGATCGGCAAGCGCGGGACGCCCGGCATCAACACGCCGATGTCGTTCCAGGACTACGAGCGCATCCTCGGCAAGGAGCGGATCGACGAGGAGCGCCAGGTCGCGGCGCGCAAGATGACGAGCAAGAAGGGGCGGTGGGAGCGCAAGCTCGACGCCGTGAAGAGCTCGCTCGAGAACTTCGTCCCCGACGTCCGTCCGGGCAACCAGACCGCGCTCAAGACCCGCGCGCATCCGTACGCGCTGTACATCGCGCGCATGCACCGCCGGATCCACGAGCTGTGGGGGTTCGGCTTCCTCGAGCAGCTCGATGACAAGGGCGCGGACTATCCGCTGAACGATATGAACCTGTGGGTGAACCTCGAGGTCTCGGTCAACCCCGACGGCTCCCTGCACAAGGTGACGATCGCCAAGACCTCGGGCAAGACCGAGTTCGACGTCGCCGCCGTCGACACGGTGATCAGCGCGGGCCCGTACGAAGCGACTCCGGAGGCGATTCGCTCGGTCGACGGCCGGATCTACCTGCGGTGGGGCTTCTATCGCAACTGGCGCCAGTGCGGCACGTTCAACGTCGAGCCGTACATCTTGACCGAGGTCGCCGATGACGGCGGCGTCGGGGCGCTCGATGACGGCGCGATGGTGAAGAACGTCCCGAAGCTGCCGGGCAAGCACAAGGACAAGCCGCCGGCCGGCGGCAAGCTGATGACGCCGGACGATGGCCTCGCCCAGCAGAAGGTCTCCCCCGACACGTCGGTCACCGATCGTCAGGCGCTGTTCGCCGCCAACAAGTGGGTCTCGGCGTTCGCGACGGCCCAGGTCGACAAGCTCGTGGAGTACTCGAGCGTGCCGTTCGTCGCGAGCGGCCAGGTGGCCGCCCAGAACGCCGCCGAGCTCAAGGACATGTACTCGGGACTCGTCGTCGAGTCTGGCCCCTTGAAGAGCTACAAGCTCTTGACGCCGAACGAATACGCTCCCGGCAAGGGGGTGTTGCCCGAAGGCAACCTGATGCTGGAGGTCTATACGGCGAAGGCCGCGTTCACGGTCGTGCTCACGCGTACCCCCTCCGGTGATTATCGGGCAACGCAGCTCGTGCGCTAGCCTAGCTGCTCGTCACCTTGAGGACCCTCGCGGCAAACAGGCCCTTGGAGCCTTGCTGCTCTTCGTACTCGACGGTCTGGCCTTGGTTGAGGGTACGAAATCCGTCCCCCGAGATGGACGAGTAGTGGACGAACACGTCCCTACCGTCATCAGCCCGGCTGATAAAGCCGTAGCCCTTGGCATCGTTGAACCACTTCACGGTACCGAGCGCCATTGTACTGCCTCCTCACGCTAACTCAATGTGGACCCACCTTAGGTACCACCTGCTTCCTGTTCAAACATTTTGAGTGTCGGCTGCTCAACCAAAATTTCCGGGAAAGCGCCTCGGCCGTGCAAACTTTCATTGACACCGAAACCTGGAGAACTACACGGGCGTGGGCGCTCACGCCCGGTCCTGCGAACGGAGTGAGACTATTTACGGGTGACCATACGTTGTTCGATCCGACATGCGCTTTTGGCTCTGCCTGGTTCTGACCGCGTGTGGCGCTAACGCCGAACCGGTGCCCATCGCGGCGCCGCTGCCGGCGCCGCCGCCCGCTCCCAAGCCATTGCCCCCCAAGGAGCCTCCGCCCCCTCTGACCGGTGCGCATGGCGCCGAGATCGTCGCGCTGGGCGTCACGCCCGACGGCCTCGCGGTCGCCAGCGCCGACCGGCTTGGTGGGATCCGGCTGTGGACGGCCCTCGACGGCACGCGCGAGCCGGTCGTGATCCGCGGGGCGGCGCCGCGGTCGATCACGCTCGCCCACGACGGCGACGGCTTCGTGATCGGCACTCTCGATGCCGCGGGTGGCGTGGAGCTGATCCGGACCACCGAGGCCGGCGCCGTTCGCGGCCGGGCGGCGGCCGGCGGTGACCAGGCTGCGCGCGAGATCGAGAGTACGGCGGAGGGGCTCTTGATCCTGCGGGCGAATCAGACCCTCGAGCTCGTGGACGCCGGCGGTCAGGTCCGGGCGCGCCTCACCGCCGAGCCGGGGACGCACATCACCTCGATCCTCGTGCGCGGCCGCCACGTGCTCGCGCTCGTCATGGAGGACAAGCAGGTGCACGGCCGATGGATCATCATCGATCACGGCATGCGCTGGGGCGCGGCGACGCCGAAGATCGACGTCAAGGTCGCGCACGCCGTGCTATCGCCGGACGGCGATCTCCTCGCGGTCAGCCGGCCGCGCAACCTGCACCCGCTGCTGGTCGACCTCGCCACGGGAGCGGTGCGCCAGACGCCGCTCTGCGTGACCAAGGAGTGGCCGCGGGAGGGCGGGGAGGACGTCGATGAGAATCAATTCTTGCAAGGCGACAATGCGCCCGTGCCGCTGGGCTTTCTCACCAACACGGTCGTCGCGTGCACCGTGGTGAGCACGCTCGTGTGGTGGAACACCGACGGCACGCCGGCCCCGAACAACGTGGGCTCGTTCGCCATCGGCGCGTTCCCGGCCGAGATCTCCGATCGCGCGCTGATCGTCGGGATGGGCCCGAACCTCGCGTTCGGCGCGCCGACCGGAAGCAAGTTCCTCGGCTACGGCATGCACGACGTCGCCCACCTGAGGACGGGCGCGGGCGGCGTCCTGATCGGCGGCGTCGATCAGCAGTCGTTCGTGCTCGACGCCGGCCTGCGGGAGCGCGCGCGGCTCGAGCTCGGTCGCGTCCGGATCGACTGGAGCGACGTCGTGCTGCTCGACGATCGCTACGCGATCACCGCGACGACCCGGCGAGGGGGCGACCGCAACGACAGCGTCCAGCTCGCGGTGTTCGACGGGGTCGCCAGGGCCCAGCACCAGCTCCTGCCCTACGAGGCGCGCGACAAGGAGCTGTCGTACGAGCCATCGACGCGGCTCCTGGCGGCCAGCGACGGCGCGGCCACGCTGCTCGTCCGGCTCGATCCCGCGACGCACATGTTCGGCCCGCCGATCCGGCTCGCGAACGAGATCACGCCGCAGAAGCTCGTCGTGCTCGATCCCAAGCTCGCGGACGGGCTCGCCGCGCTCCAGATCCACGATACGACCGACGGGCTCATCGTCGGCGAGCTCGCGCTGGCCGACCTGGTGCCGGGGGCGATCCTGAAGCCGCGCACGACGTATCGCATCCCCGGCGAGCTGCGCGCGGTCGATCGCGCGGGCCGGGTGTATGCCCACGCGGCCGACGATCACGACGATGTCGTGGTCTACATCCACGGTGCGGCCGGGCCGCGGCTCCCCGGCGTCGCTGCGCTGACGCTGCGCCCGGACGCCGATGGCTCGCAGATCGCCGCGTTCGGCACGCCCCGGATCGTGCTGCTCAGCTCGACCGGCGCGATCCGCTGGGACACCGCCCAGTGGAACAGCGCCGACGTCGTGTGGACGGCCGCCGGCGAGCTCCTCGTGCAGTTCCCGTCGGGCGTGGGCAAGCTCGATGTCGCGACCGGGGAGCTCACCGACCGGAGGTGTGGCTGGGGCTTCGGGATGTCCGACCAGATGATCGAGCTCGGCCAGAGCGGCCCGTCGATCTGCGACGTCGATCGGTAGTGCCTGGCCTCATCCGCGCCGCGGTGGGGAGAACGCGCCCCCCGCGGGCTGGCTCGCCGATGGGCCTCGCCGTGCTCAAACAGTCCTCGCGCTGCGCGAACCCGCGCCGTGGGACTCGATGATGCTCGGCGTTGCTTGCGCTCGGACGTGGGAGCGCTGCGGAACTGCGCGCGGCGAGGCCCTCGGCGGCCGCGCCCAGCGAAGGTCAGCCGCGTTTCAGAGGGCAGTTGAATCGCTTGAATCAATAACCCTTGATAACAAAGCGCTTGATAATAGGCAGCGGAAATCACCTGTATGATCCATCATCACGCATCTTCAGATCCTGCGGCGCGCACAAGTCTTTGTTCGCGGGCACCAACAGGGTCTCGTGCGAATCACAAACTGGGTAGATCTCTTCATCTCGGATCGAGACGCCGGTTACACCTCGATCCGGGCCGGCGGTGTGGACTGCGCGCGAGGTCGAGGTCGACCAGCACGCGTAGGGTCTGGCTGCGCAGTAGAAGCTCGATCGTTCCTCGCGCGTTCTCGTCACCGCGCGGCGCGCCCGCGCGGGGTCGCGCGAGCACAGCGGCCAGCGATCTATGCCCTACAGAGAGGCTGCTAGCCGACCGCGATGCGGCCGGCGGTGTGGACCGTGGTGCCGGGGGCGAGCTCGTGCGCGGCGAGGATCGCGACGTCGGGGAGCTCGGGCTCGAGCAGCGCGCGCAGGTGGCGGCGGACGTCGCCGCTGGTGAGGATCACGGCCGGGCGCGCGCCCAGCTGGGTCCTGACGGCGGCGACGATGTCCTGCGCGATGGCGGGCTCGAGGGCGAGGACCGCGGCGCCGCCCTGGCGATCGATCGAGGACCGGACGGCGTCCTCGATCATCGCGTCGACGGTGTAGACCGCGAGCTGGCCGCGCGGCGCCCAGCGGGCGCTGATCTGGCGGCGTAGCTGCCCGCGCACGTGCTCGGCGAGGGCCTGGGTGTCCTTGCCGGTGAACCCGCCGGCCGGCGCGGGCGCGAGCGCGATCGCCTCGAGGATCGCCGCGAGATCCTCGAGCGGGACCTGCTCGCGGGCGAGGCCGCGGAGGACCTCGGCGAGCACGGGCAAGGCGACGACGCGCGGCACGACCTCGCGGACGGCCAGCGGCGCGAGCGTGGCGGTGCGCTCGACCAGCGCGGCGACCCGATCGACCGTGAGGAGCTCCGCGGCGAGCGGGGCGAGCACGGCGGGCAGCTTGTCGAGGATCTCGTCGAGGCGTGGGCCGGCGATCCATGCGACCGGCGTTGTATCGATCGCGAGCGCGGCCTCGCCGGCGAGGCCTGGGTCGAGCTCGATCGCGAGCGGCGGCAGCGCCGCGCCGGTCCGCGCGGTGAGCTCGGCGCGGATCTGGGCGAGCCGGTCGTGGTAGACGGCCGTGCGCGCGGCGAGCTCGGCGTGGAGCGGCGGGGCCAGGCGCAGGGCGAGGCGGGGGCCCCGCGCGGTCCGGGCGCCGGCCTCGTCGAGCATCGCGGCCGTGCCGGGCCGGGCGCGTGCGGCGACCACGGCGCCGCACGCGGCGAGCGCGCCGAGCACCACGAAGGGCAGGAGCGGGAGGCCGGGCACGAGGCCCAGGGCCCCGAGCAGCACGGCGGCTCCCCCGAGCGCGCGCGGCTGGCCGCCGAGCGAATCGCCGAACGAATCGCCGAGCATCTGGCCGAGCGGGCGATCGCCGGCCGAGGCGACCCGCGTGACGAGCAGGCCGCTGGCGACCGCGACGATCAGCGCCGGGATCTGCGCGACGAGGCCCTCGCCGATCGAGAGCAGCGAGTAGGTGTGCATCGCCTGATCGGCGGTCATGCCGCGCTGGCCGATGCCGATCACCAGGCCGCCGATCAGGTTTACCACGACGATCGCGATCGCCGCGATCGCGTCGCCCTTGACGAACCGCATCGCGCCGTCCATCGCGCCGTAGAGCTGCGACTCGCGCTCGAGATCGGCGCGGCGGCGGCGGGCGGCCTCGGCGTCGATCGCGCCCGCGCGCAGCTCGCCGTCGATCGCCAGCTGCTTGCCGGGCATCGCGTCGAGCGCGAACCGCGCCGCGACCTCGGCGACGCGCTCGGCGCCACGGGCGATCACGACGAGCTGGACGATCGTGATGACGGCGAACACGACGAGCCCGACGACCAGGCTCTGCGCCACGACCGAGCTGCCGAACGCGCGCACGACCTCGCCGGCATCGCCGTCGGCGAGGATCCGCCGGGTCACCGAGACCTCGAGGCCGACCCGGAACAGCGTGGTCACGACCAGGAGCGTCGGGAACGCGGCGAACGACAGCGGGCGCGGCGTCACCAGCGCGGCCATGAGCAGCGCGATCGCGAGCCCGAGGTTCCCCGCCAGGAGGAGATCGAGCAGCAGCCGGGGCAGCGGCACGATCAACATCACGACCACGGCGAGCACGAGCGCCGCGAGCGCGAGCTCCCCGAGCGCGAGGTTCGCCCGGCCGGGCGGCTTCACGAGTTCTCGACTTCTTCGAGCTCGCTGCCGTCCAGCTCGATCGCGTCGTCGGCGACGTTGTCGCTCGGCCCGCCGAGGTGCCGCACGAGCGAGAGGTGGATCTGGCTGCGGATCATCCGCAGCACGCTCTCGAGCTCGGCGGCCGGCAGCTTCAGGCGGCCGCGCAGGGTGTCGAGCGTGGCGCGCACCAGGAGCTCCTTGGCCTTCTCGAGCCAGCGAAACGCGGTGACGCGGTGGATGCGATAGATCGCGCCGATCTCGTCGATGTTGAGGCCGTCGACGTGGTGGTAGCGGAGCAGGGTCTGCTCGCGCGCGCCGAGCTGTCCGAGCGCCGCGGCGAACGCGGCCTTGAACTCGTTCGCGTACGTCCGCTTCATGTACTCGACCTCGGGGTCGTCGGCGGACATCGCGTGCTGCGCGATCAGCTGATCGTCGTCGATCAGCACCTCGCGCTTGCCCTTGCGGAGCTCGTTCAGGCAGGTCCGCACGGCGACCGAGCGCACCCAGCGCCGGAGATCGCCGCGCCCGCCGTACTCGGCGATCTTGCCGGGGCTGGTCGGCTGGCCCGCGGTGCCGCCGCCGACGAACAAGCGCTGGCGGACCAGCTGCCGGATGTCCGCCAGCCGGGGGGGGCCGACCCGCATCCGGGACAGCGCGACGTCGACCTCGCGGATGTAGTCGCGATCGAACGCGGCGATCGCGCCGGGCAGGAGCTGTGCGCAGGCGCACGCCAGGTACAGGTCGGCGGGCCGGAGGCCATCGAGGGCGGCCTCCGCCAGCTCGGTGGTGGCCTGGCGCGCGACGAACGCGACCACGGCCTTGGCGTCGACCGCGAGCTGGGGCCACGCGGCGCGGCCCTCGGCGACGATCGTCCACAGCCGGCGATCGAGGTCCGGGATCGCCGCGAGCTGGGACCGTACGGCCGCGGGAGCGGCATCGAGGAACGGGGACACCAGGCTCGGCGTGGTCACCGTCACGGATTAGGCCACCTCTGGTGACGATTGGTCAAACGATCTAGCTTGGGCTACGATTTCCGTCAGGTCCCGTCGGATGGAGCCGAACCGCAAGGTCCGCAAACAGGGGCTCGAGCACTTCATCAAGTTCGTGCGCGAGCTCCCGTCGCCTTCGCCCCAGGGGATGTTCCAGGCGCTCGAGGATCACGGCTACCGCGGCCAGAGCTCGGCGCGCCGGGCGCTGTGCCTCATGGCATACCGCCACGTCAAGCGGATCAAGCGGATCTACATCGACGGGGTCGACCGGGCGGAGCTGCCGCGCAAGTCGAACTTCCTGTGCGTTGGTCCGACCGGGTCGGGCAAGACGTTCCTGGTCGAGACCCTGTTCGGCAAGATCTTGAAGCTGCCGACCGCGCTGGTCGACATCACGACCTACTCCGAGACCGGCTACGTCGGGCAGGATCCGTCGACCATCCTGACGCGCCTCCTGCATACCGCCGACGAGAACCCGATGCTGGCGTCGATCGGGATCGTCTGCCTCGACGAGTTCGACAAGATCGCCTCGGGCCAGAACAACGCGATCTTCGCCGGCGCCGGCACGACCAAGGATGTCACCGGGATGGGCGTGCAGCGCGAGCTGCTCAAGATGCTCGAGGCGAGCGAGGTCGTCGTCCCGCTGGATCTGACCCACAGCTCGTACGCCGACCACGTCGTGATGTCGACCGCCGACATCGCGTTCATCGCCGCGGGCGCGTTCTCCGGCTTCCAGCAGATCGCCCACCGCCGGGCGATGCGCGACCAGATCGGCTTTGGCCGCGATCAGGCCGCGTCCGGCGTCGATCCCGACGCGATCGCCGTCGACTTCTCCGCCGAGCAAGTCGAGAACATCGCGAACTTCCAGGCCTACGGGTTCCTGCCCGAGCTGGTCGCGCGGTTCACCCGCGTCGTGCCGTTCCGCGCCCTAGACGCCACGACGCTCAAGGACATCCTGCGCACCGACGTGGTGCTCCGCATGACGCGCGAGTTCAAGCTCGAAGGCTTCGACCTCGCGATCGAGGAGGCCGTGCTCGATCACATCGTCGCCGATGCGCTGCGCCGCGAGACCGGCGCGCGCGGGCTGGCCTCGACCCTGACCCGCCACCTCGAGGATGTCGCGTTCAGCGCGTTCGGGATCGAGCACGGCGGCACGGTCCACGTGAGGATCGCCTCCGGCGACATCGCTGTCGAAATCGCCTGACCCACGCACATCCGGGCTGGCGGGCTGGCGGGCTGGCCAAAAATTGGCCCCGCGGCGCCGGGTGGGATCCAATCCCCCCAGCCAACGTTTTTGGGGGTCATCGATGTTCTCGATACGGACGATCGCACTCATCGCCGCGCTAGTTACCGGCACGGCCACCGCCGCCAGGGCCCAGGGGGCCGACATGGGAACTCCGACCGCCGCGCCGGCGGGCGCCGATGAGGCGTTCCACAAGGGTACGCTGGGGTTTGCGTTTCCGTTCACGCTGCTCTCGAACATCGCCGGCAGCGTCACCGGGACGGTCGAGCGCGTCCCGACCGTCGACGTCGTGTACTTCCTGTCCGACAGGCCGCGGTCGACGTCATCGTCGGCTTGAACTTTCACCGCGAGCAGGTCGTCGACGCGATGGGCAACGGCGTGGACACCAACCTGTTCGGGTTCGCTCTCGGCGCCGGTTACCGGATGTACAGCTCGAAGAACAACCTGCGCTCGTTCATCGAGCCCGAGCTCGTGCTCGACTGGGCCGATACGTCGAACAGCGCGGCGTTCGGCATCAACGCGGGCGCGTCGCTCGGGCTCGAGCGCAACCTCACGGCGTGGTTCTCGATCAGCGGCGCGATCGGCGCCTCGCTCAACTTCGCGAACAGCTTCAAGGATATCCAGCTCGCGACGTCCGCCAACCTGGCGGCCAACCTGTACTGGCGTTGACCGCGTCCCGCGGCCGGCGCGCCGGGGCGTGGAAGGCGCGATCGTGCAATAGCGAGCGCGCCGTTGACGTTGTTTCGGTGGACGCTTACGTGCTACGTCCCTCGGTGCCGTATGGATAAAATCGTCGTCGAGGGTGGTGCCCGCCTGGCCGGCAAGATCGCGATCAGCGGCGCCAAGAACGCGGCGCTGCCGCTCCTGGCGGCCGCGCTCTTGCCGAGCGGCGCCTCGACCTACAAGAACGTGCCCGAGCTCGCGGACGTGCGCACGATGGCCAAGCTGCTCCGCATGCTGGGCTGGGAGGTCGGCGGGGAGAAGCGGCAGCTGACCATCGCGCCCCCGTCGGGGAAGAAGAAGCCCAAGCTCGAGGCGCCCTACGAGCTGGTCAAGACGATGCGGGCGAGCGTGCTCGTGCTCGGGCCGCTCGTCGCCCGCTACGGCCGCGGCCGGGTCTCGTTGCCGGGCGGCTGCGCGATCGGCGCCCGGCCGATCGACCAGCACCTGAAGGGCCTCCAGGCGATGGGCGCCAAGGTCACGCTCGACCACGGCTACGTGGACGTCGAGTGCAAGCGGCTCAAGGGCGCGAC
>Ga0308175_100000199_pt1 | contig 46532 bp, 40 predicted proteins | sample PhyCR1_3_FD_203893 | JGI IMG/M metagenome (GOLD analysis project Ga0308175, IMG submission 203893) | Soil microbial communities from UC Gill Tract Community Farm, Albany, California, United States - DLSLS.C.R1 | ecosystem: Environmental > Terrestrial > Soil > Agricultural land | place: USA...
CAAGGGGTGCTACCTGGGGCAGGAGATCGTGGCGCGGATGCACGCGCGGGGGCAGGTGGCGAAGAAGCTGGTGGGAATTCGGATGGAGGGGGAGGAACTGCCGGTGGCGGGCGTGAAAATCTTTGACACCCAGCAGAATGAGGTGGGGGGGGTGACGAGCAGCACGATTTCGCCGGTGTTGTCGAACGTGGCGGTGTGTCTGGGGTACGTGAAGCGGCCGCTGTTTGAGGTGGGGACCGAATTGCTGGTTCCGGCGGAGGGGCAGATCCGCCGGGGCAAGGTCGTCGAGTTGCCGTTTATCAGGTAGGCACAGGAGAAGGGAAGAATGGTTGAGTCACCGTATCTCGTGAAGCCGGGGCACAAGGTGAACCTGTCGAAGATGCCGACGGGGGAGGCGGGGCCGTTCAAGGACAAGGAGGAGGCGAAGGGGCCGACGGGGGAGAACCTCGCGAAGCTCTCGAAGCTGCAGGAGGTTTTGTACGCGCAGGGGAAGCACGCGCTGCTGGTGATCCTGCAGGCGATGGATGCTGGCGGCAAGGACGGGGCGATCAAGCACGTGTTCAGCGGCGTGAACCCGCAGGGGTGTTCGGTGACGAGCTTCAAGGCGCCGTCGGCGGAGGAGCTGGCGCATGATTTTCTGTGGCGGGTGCACGCGCACGTGCCGGCCAAGGGGATGATCGGGATCTTCAACCGCTCGCAGTACGAGGACGTGCTGGCGGTGCGCGTCAGGAACATCGTGCCGAAGTCGGTGTGGTCGCGGCGGTACGAGTCGATCAACTGCTTCGAGAAAACCCTGGCGGAGGAGGGGGTGACAGTCCTGAAGTTTTTCCTGCACATCTCGCCGGCGGAGCAGAAGCAGCGGCTTCAGAAGCGGATCGACAACCCGAAGAAGCGGTGGAAGTTTAATCCCGGGGATTTGGATGATCGCAATCTTTGGGGGAAGTTTACAGAGGCGTACGAGGACGTGCTGGAGAAGTGTTCGACCGAATACGCGCCCTGGTACGTGGTGCCGGCGGACCACAAGTGGTTCAGGAACTGGGTGATCTCCGACACGATCGTGAGGACAATGCAGGGGATGGGGCTGGAGTTTCCGAAGCCGGCGGAGGGGATCGAGGGGATGGTGGTGGAGGACGTGTGAGGGGCAGGCGGTAGGGGTTAGGGGTTAGGGGTTAGGGAAAGACTCAGTGGGGGCGCGGGCCATAATGAGGGAGGGGCTCGTTGAGTTCGTAGGCGCCCAGATCCGGGGCTTTGCCGGTGTAATTGTCATTGAAGCCGGGGAGGGGGGTGCCGGCGTCGATGGCGGGCGAGTGCGGTGACGGGCGGAGATCGGGCGGGGTGGGGTACTGGGTGTCGGAATGTGTGGGCGGGCGAACGCCGCTGGCGAAGGCGGTGGCGGGGTCTATGAAGGTGGCGTGTTTTTCGACGGGGGACTTGGCGCGGACGGCATCGAGCGTGGGGTAACGAGTCCGGTTCCATTTGAGGAACTGGTCGAAGCGGCCGCCGAAACCGTCGTAGTCGAAGTCACAGTCGATCATGCGGGCGTTGGTCTCGTAGGCGTAGGGGCCGGTGGTGCCGATGAAGAGATTGTTGCGCAGGACGCAATGGTGGACCTGGGCGCCAGTGCGGAGCTCCAGTGGCGGGCCGGCCTTGACGACGGTGTTGTGGAAGAAAAGGGCGCCGCTGGGCTGGTTGTGCATCTTGAAGGGTTCGAGGCCGACGTTGTAGAAGGCGTTTCGGAAGGCGTAGACGGGGCCGCCGTGGACGGGCTGGACGCTGAGGCCCTGGAAGACGTTGGTGAAGCGGTTGTGGAAGGCGCGGACGTTGCGCTGGGAGTAGTCGAGTTCCATGCCGTCGTCGGTGCACTCGGAACATTCGTTGTTGTGAAAGTCGATGTCCTCGCAACGGGGCGACTGGTAGGTGTCGATGGCGTCGGAGAAGCCGCGGACGCGGTTGTAACAGACGACGTGGCCGGCGCCGGTGATCTGGATGCCGCGGGGGTCTTCGATCCCCTTCGTGCGCGGCCAGGTGCAGGGGCCTTCGATGAGGTTGTCGGAGATAAAGTCGTCGGAGAGCGTGTCATGAGTGTTGCGCGTGGCGGTGAAGCCGTAGTCGCAGTGGTGGACGTGGCAACGGCGGACGACGATGCGGGACGACTCGTGGGCGACGATGCCCCAGTCGGCGTTGATGACGGTGAGGTTTTCGAACCAGACGTCATGGACGCCTGAGGCGAGGACGGCGACTTTGGGACGCTGGGGGGCGCTGCCCTGGGCGTTGAGGATCACCTCTCCGTCGGGCGAGCCGCGGTAGACGATCGGGTTACCTTCGGTGCCGGAGTTGGTGACGGTGAAGGTGCCTTCGTAGGTGCCGGGGGAGAAGAGGAAGTGATCGCCGGGCTTGGCGGAGGATTGGGCGGCGGCGAGGGTGGCGGAAGTGACGGGTTTCCAGGTGGCGTTTGGTGGGAGGGTGGGCTCGGCGCGGGTGCGGGCGGGGAGGATTTTTTCGATCCGCTGGCCGGGGTTGTCGGGGTCGGTGAGTGTGAGGCGGAGCTCATACGGAGTGTCGGGGGTGAGGAGGACGGCGCTGGCGGCGAAAAGCCAGGCGCCTTTGGGGACTGGGAGCTTGGTGCCGAATTTTGGCATGACGTCGGCGTTTCGCTCCACGCGGAAGAGGGGGAGGGTGGGATGCCAGGTTGGTTCGCCGGCTTTGCGGTAGTCGAAGGTGATGGTGGCGTTCTGGTTGTCGTCGCCAGCGATGAGCCAGTGTACGCCGAGGGAGTGGAGGGTTGGGCGCTCGAGGACGGGTTCGCCCAGAGGCTTCGACGCGTTGTCGGCCCTGCATTGCAAAGAGATGACGAGGAGCAGGGCGGTGATGAGGTGCTGTCGCTGCATGTGGATGCGAAAAAGGGGAAACCACGGGCTGGCAGCCAGTGCTACGGCTGGGCGGCGGCGAGTTTGTCGTCGGGCAAGGCAATGCGCAGGTCGAAGGGGGCGGATTTGATCGAATCGAGGACTTCGAGCTCGGTGACGTCGAAGGTTCTGGGGCTGGTGATGACGTATTTGATGAATCGGGCGGTGACGGGCTTCTCGGGGACGAGTCGGCCGGTGAAGGCGGTCATCTTCTCGTCGTCGGGCCACATGTAGTTGGCGGGGAGGTCTTTCCAGCGGAGGTTGGTGGGGACCTGACCGATCGGGCGGTAGGTTTGGCCGTCGTCGGAGATTTGGATTTCGATCTTGTCCTTGATCTCGCCTTTGAGGGCGTCGTGCCAGGGGTAGCCGTGGAAATTGAGGCCGAAGCTGGCGCAGGATTCGACTTTGCCGAGGTCGAGGGTGATGGTGGGGTTGGTCCTGGGGGGCCAGACGACGCCGTACTTGTAGGAGATGCCGCCGGCTTCGGGCGGGCCGGCGACGCCGTCGGTGAGCTTGTGGCCGTCGGGGTCGCCGGCGCCCCAGTTGTCGGCGGAGGGGTGGGAGAGGGTGTAGGGCTTGCCCACTGCGAGGTTGGTGCCGTAAGTCACCCAGCGACCGACGTATTTTTCACTGCCTACGTCTTTTCCGTCGGAATAGCCGGCGTGCAACGGCACTGAAGTGCCGTCGCCGCGCGCGGAGATCGTGAGGGATTCCATGACGGGGTGGTCCTCGCCGCCTACGTCGATGGTGTACTTCGTCGGGAGCGAGTCGATCAGTTGGGTGTGACTGCGCTGGACGAGGGAATAATCCTTCTCTCGCTCGTTCCAGGTGAAGGTGACTGCGAGCGGCGTGGGCTTGGGGTCGGCTGGGAGGTAGTCGGCTTCCATGCGGGCGGCGTAGAGGCCGCAGCCGGGATCGGGGCTGGGGGTGTTCATCAGGTACTTGACGAACACGGAGCGATGCCCGGCGGGGACGTCGATGGTCTCGTAGTGGATCACATCCCAGGGCTGGGCGGTGCTGGTGAGGGTCCAGCTTTGCTGCCAGGTTTTGCCTTCGTCGAAGGAGTGGAGGAGGTCGATGTGGCTGCTGCCCTTGGCGCGGTTGTAGAAGCGGCCGCCGTAGGTCAGGCGGATGATGTCGCGCGGGGCGTCGAGGCGGTAGACGAGGTGGGCGTCTTCCTTCGCGGTCGCGGGGTGGACCGCGGGGAGGAAGCCCTTGGCCTGCTCGACGGCGGTGATGTTCTTCTCGTCGGCGAGCAGTTCCTTGTAGTGGTCGGCCTGGAGGTCGGGCCAGAAGACGACGGATTCGGTCTGGTCGCCACCGCCGACGTAGATGGTGTTCTTGCCGATGTTGAGCTTCGGCTGGGTTTTGGAATTCAGTTCCGTGGTCGTGGTGATGTCAAGGTTTTTCAGGACGGCATCCGTGGGGGAGGACTTGGCAAGGAGTTCGATGCGGATGAGGGATTCGTAGGAGCCGTTGACGTCCTCGAGGAGGTTGAGTTTTGCGGTGAGGTCGCCGGTGGAGTCGGCGCGCCAGAGTTCTTTCCAGTGCAGGCCGTTGGTGGTGCTGAGGGAGATCTTGATCTGATCGTCGGGCGACTTGCGGGAGAAGGCGGCGGTGATCTGCTGGGCGGTGGCGACGTTGGCGGAATCGACTTTGTAAATGATCTCGGCGGGCTGGGCGGCGGCGGCGGGATGAAGAGCGGCGGAATCGGCGGCGGCGATATTCGTGAAGGAATGAGCCGCGGAGGCGAAGGCGGCGGGCGTGAGCGGCGGGGCCCACCTCCACGTGCCGTTGCCGCGGATGTGGTAGCGGCGGTTGACGGACTCGGGGTCTTTGCCGTGGTTGGGGACGTAGAACTCGGGGGCGTCGCCGAGGGAGTGGTACGCTCGCGTGTAGGATTGGCCGGGTTTGAGGTTGAGGATGTAACGGTGGCCGTGGTCCCAGTCGTAGTAGTAGGAGCGGAACTTGAGGCCTTTGGGGTTGAAGCAGCGGTATTCCTCGGTGAGGGAGCGGGCGGTGTCGGCGCCTGAGAGGAAGCCGTTGGGACTTGTCGAGAAGACGGCGTGGTACTTGGCGATGTGGCCGGGCTCGACCTTGCCTCCGGACTTTTCGCAGGCGCCCTCCTTGCCGATGTCTTGGACGCTGGCGAGCGTCTTGCCGTCGCAAAGGGTGTACAGGGCGGTGAGGGAATTGTCGTACATGTGCCAGCGCCCGTCGTAGAAGACCTCGGCGACGGTGTGGTTGGAGATGTCCCAGTATTTGTGCTTGAGGCCCATTTCGTCCCAGATCGATTGCTCGATGCCGGAGATGGTGGAGCACATGGTGAACCCGTAGTCGTTGAACTGGCGGATGGGGTCGGAGCAGGCCAGGCCGTGGACAATCATCGGCGCAGTTTGGCGCCGGGCGACGTGGTTCCAGTAGAACATGGCCCAGCATTTCTGCTCCGGCGTTTCCCAGCGCGATGTGGCGGAGCGGACGAGGGAGGGGAGATCGGTGTAATCGGGGTTGGCGTCGGTGACGACGCGGAGGTTGCATACTTCGGCGCGGGCTGCCCCTGTGAAGAGAAGAGTGCCCACGAATAGACACGAATAAACACGAATGAGAGAAGAAGGAGAAGATGTCTTGTAATTGCTGTAATTCGTGTTCATTCGTGTTGATTCGTGGGAGTTCATTTTTTACTCCGCGAGTTCGAGGGTAATACTTTTGAGGGCGGGCTTGTCGGCGCAATTGATGGTGTAGGTGTCGTTTTGGTGGGTGGTGGTGTGGGTGTTGCGCTTTTCGGTGGCGCCTTCGTTGTAGACGTAGGTGATCTTGACTGGCGCGAAGCCGCCGTGGGGTTCGAGGTAGTCGGCGTCGATTCTCAGGTCGAGGATGCCGGTGGTGTTGCGCTGGGTGCCGGCGAGGCGCACCAGGACGGAGCGGGCGCCGGGGGGGATTTCGGAGAGGGTCACGTACTCGCTGTTGCCGCCGTAGGGGCCGGCGAAGTGGTGGAAGGTTTTGAAGGACTTGCCGGAGTCGAAGGAGGCCTGGAGGTCCCAGCCGTCGGCGGCGCCGCGGGCGCGGTAGTGCAGGCCGCAGCGGATACGCGTGATGTCGCCGGGGGCGGTGATCGGGAAGGTGATGTCGCCTTTGGGGCCGGTGAGGAACAGGGCGGGGGTGTCCTTGAGGTTGTGAGTGTCGGGGTGAAAATCCGCGAGGGTGAGGTTCTTCGATTTGTTTTTCGGGTTTGTCGCGCCTTCGACGGTGATGGTGCCTTCCTGCGGGCCGGCGGAGAAGGTGATCGTGTTGGTGCCCTTGTCGAGCGCGGGGAGAACGCGCTGCGAATGCTGGATGTCGTGGATGAGCTTGAGCGCGCTGAGCGAAGTGCCTTGGCCGGTGAGCGTGAAGCGGAGGCGGTAGTCGTAGCGGCGATAGACCAGGGGCTTGAGGTTCACGTGGCCTTGGCCGCTCGTCAGGTGGGCGACGTCTTTCCAGTCGAGGCCGTTGTTATCGGAGAAGGCGACGGTGATGGCGCCGCCATTGCCGATGGTGGCGGCGTACGAGGCGTCGCCGCTGAGGTAGATGTAGCTGGTGGGCATGCGAAGCGTGAGGATGGCGGGTTTGGAAGGATCGGCCGCGCGGAGGCCGGCAGAGAGGTTGCCGTATTCGAGTGCGGCGTCGGCCAGACCCGGCGATGCGAGCGGCACGTCGTACTCCAGCGTGCCATTGCCGACCCGGCCGGGGGCAAGGTCGCCGAACCTGGGGGAGTAGCGCAGGTCTTCCTGCCCCGTCGATTTGTCGATGCAGCCGACCCGTCCGCCTTCGAGTGCGTTGACGTGCAGGCCCTTGTTGGACCAGTTGCGGACCAGGCGCATGCCCGGGCGGAGTTGGACGTTGACCTCGTACCCGAGCGGGCTGCCGTATTCGTAAACGAAGGTCTTGGACTTGTTGCCGTACTCGCCCATCGTCGAGTACCAGCCGTGTGTGGCGGCCATGAACCAGCCGTTGTCGTCGTAGAAGGGGCAACTGCGGAGCATCTCCGGGCCGTTCTTCCAGCCGTCGTTGCGCATGTAGTCTCGGAGCTTCTTGTCGTTGCCCTTGTACTCGGGGTGCTTCGCGTACCAGTCGGCGATGGACGCGGTGATGTCTTCCACGCCGGCGAGCTGACCATCGGGTTTCGGGAAGTAGGTCATCAGCGAGCCGTCGATCATGTGCCAGGAATCGTTGTAATAGACCTCGGGCACGCTGTGGGCGACGATGCCCCAGCCGCGCGATTTCATCCCCGCATAACGCGCGAGCGCTTCGACGGCGGCACTGGCGCAGCAGCACTGGCCGTAGCCGTACACGTTGAACTGCTTGATCGGGTCGTGGACGTGGCTTTCGGATTCGACGAACTCATTGGGGGGGATGTCCTGATGGCGGAATTTGACGACCGTTTCCCAGATCGCCTTGGCCTTCTGCTCGTCGGTCATGCCGGGCTTGATGAAGGAAGATTTCCACGCGTCGAGGGAGGAGACGTCTTCCACCTTGTCGGAAACGACATTCACGTGCGAGACGACGGCGAGTTTGTCGTCGGCCGGAACGGCGGCGGTGAAGAGGACCGCGGCCAACGCGGCGAGGCCAAGTGTTCGCAACATCACATTCCGCTCCTGCGTGGATGGACCCTGGCTGGTGAAGTGGGACTCATTCGTATAATAGCGGAACGCGGGCGGGGTGTTGAATCTGTTGGACGGGAAAGGCGAGCATGGGAGTCGAGGCGATCCGCGACGTACATCAACTGGAAGACCTGCTCAGCACGCCCAGCGAAGGGGTGGTCGAGGCGGTCCGGCGTACGGAGGGGGACTTCATCGTTCTCGGCGCCGGCGGAAAAATGGGGCCGAGCCTCTCGCGCATGATCCGGCGCGCCGCGGACGCGGCGGGGGTGAAACGCCGCGTCATTGGCGTGTCGCGCTTTTCCTCCGGGGCGCTGGAGGGGCAGTTGCAGTCGTTGGGCATCGAGACCATCCGGTGCGACCTGTTGAACCGGGAAGAGCTCGACCGCCTGCCGGAAGTCGCCAACGTCGTCCACATGGCCGGCATGAAGTTCGGATCGACCGGGAACGAGTCGATGACCTGGGCGATGAACAGTTACCTGCCGGGCATGGTGAGCGAAAAGTTTCGCCGCAGCCGGATCGTCGCATTTTCAACGGGAAACGTGTACGGGCTGACGCCCGTGACCGGCGGCGGGTCGCGGGAGTCCGACGCGCTCGATCCTGTCGGAGAATATGCAATGAGCTGCCTGGGGCGGGAACGGGTCTTCGAGCATTTCAGCCGGACGATGAAGATTCCGATGGCGCTGCTCCGGCTGAATTACGCGATCGAAATGCGCTACGGCGTGCTCGTGGACCTCGCCCGCCGCGTGTGGGCGGGGGAGGCGATCGAGCTGGCGATGGGAAGCGTGAACGTCATCTGGCAGGCGGACGCGAACGCGATGGCGATCCGCGCTTTCGAGCACGCGAGTTCGCCGCCGTTCGTGTTGAACGTCGCGGGGCCGGAGACCGTGAGCGTGAGGCGGGTGTGTGAGGAATTCGCGACGTTGATGGGCAAGCACGTCACATTCACCGGCGAAGAGTCCGGCAGCGCGCTGTTGAACAACGGGCAGCTCGGCCATCGCCTGTTCGGCTACCCGCGGGTGAGCGTTGGGCAGATGATTCAATGGATCGCCGACTGGGTGCGGCGCGGCGGGGAAAGCCTCGGGAAGCCCACGCATTTCGAAGCCAGAGACGGGAAGTTCTGACCGAGCGCCTATGAACTCAAAGATGCGTGACATCCTCCGGCGCGGGGTGGCGATCCCGGCGATGCCGCTGGCGCTGGACGCGCGGCGGAAGCTGGACGAGCGGCGGCAGCGGGCGCTGTGCCGGTATTACGACGCCGCCGGCGTGGGGGGCATGGCGGTGGGGGTGCACACGACCCAGTTTGCGATTCGAGACCCGGACGTGGGCCTTTTTCGCCCGGTCCTGGCGCTGGCTAAGGAGGAAATGGACCGCGCCGACGCCCGGCGGGTTGAGCCGCTCGTGCGGATCGCGGGGGTGGTCGGAAAGACGGCGCAAGCAGTCGGGGAGGCGGAGCTGGCGCGGGACCTGGGATACCACGCGGGACTTTTGAGCCTCGCGGCAATGAAGGATGCGAATGACCAAGAGCTGGTGGCGCACTGCCGGGCGGTGTCAAAGGTAATTCCGCTGGTGGGGTTTTATTTACAGCCGGCCCTCGGCGGGCGGGTGCTGCGGCAGCGGTTCTGGCGGAGGTTTGCGGAGATCGAGGACGTTGTGGCCATCAAGATCGCGCCGTTCAACCGATACCAGACGATCGATGTCGTGCGGGCTGTCGCCGAGGCGGGACGAGAGGATGTGGCGCTGTACACGGGGAATGACGACAACATTGTGCCGGACCTGTTGACGCCATACGGGTTCGAGGTCGGCGGCAAGCGCGTGGAGCGGAGAATCGTCGGTGGCTTGCTGGGGCACTGGTCGGTCTGGACGAGAAAGGCCGTCTCTCTACTCGAGGAATGTCACGCCTGCTCGCGGCAGGGCGGTGGGGTGCCGGCGGAGATGTTGCGGCGGAGCATCGAGGTGACTGATTCGAATGCCGCGTTCTTCGATGCGGCGAATGCCTTTCGCGGCTGCATCGCCGGCCTGCACGAGGTTCTGCATCGGCAGGGGCTTTTCGAGGGGACCTGGTGTCTCGACCCGGACGAAGGGTTGAGCCCGGGACAGGCGGAAGAAATCGACCGAGTGTACAAAGCCCACCCGCACCTGAACGACGATCAATTCGTGGCGGAAAATCGGGATGCCTGGTTGAGAGGCTGAGTCGTGGCACGGGCGGTCGCCCGCGCCGCTTACTTTCCTTCCTTCACGGGGTTGCGGCCGATCATGGGGTATTGTTCGAGTTCTAAAACACTGCCGGAGATCGGCCGCGATTCGTCGCTGAGCCAATAGACGGCGGCGGCGGCGACGTGGGCGGGGGTCAGGATTCGGCCGGAGGGGGCGAACGCGGGTGGGACCTTATCCGGCCAGTCCGGCGGCAGCCCTTCCCTCATCTTCAGCTTGTACTCGTTCTCCGAAAGCACCCACCCGAGGTTGAAGTGATTGACGCGCACCTGGTCCCGCGCGTGGGCGTCGGCCAGATTGCGGGAGAGCGTCATCAGGGCGCCTTTCGACACGCTGTACGCGAGCTGGTTCGCCTCACCGGTGTAGGCGTTGATCGAGCCGATGTTGAGCACGCACCCGCGGGCCTGCTTCAGGTGCGGTAGGGCGTGCTTGAACAGCAGCATCGGCGCCCGCACGTTGATCGCCATGCACCGGTCGAACAGCGCCACGTCGGTCGTCTCGATGTTGCTGCGCACGACCCACGCGGCGTTATTGACGATCGCGTCGAGCCGGCCCAAGGACTTGATCGTGGCGTCGATCAGCTCGGCGGCGGAATCGGGCCGGGCCAGGTCGTTGCAGTGGTAGGCGGCGCCGGCAAGCGAACCGGCGACGTTACGCGCCATTTCGGCTTCCAGCCCGTGAACCATGACCGCGGCGCCTTCGAGCGTGCAACGGCGGGCGATCGCTTCGCCGATGCCCGTCGTGCTGCCGGTGACGAGGATGATTTTGTCCTTGAGGCGCATATTGCTGTGTTTCGGAATCCTTCGATATTCCCGCCAAACGTAAGCGGCGGTCAGGGTTTCAGCACGGCTTTGACGATCTCGCCGGCGTGCATTTTCTCGAACGCGGTGTGCCAGTCATGCAGCGGCCAGATGCCGCCGAGGACGGGCCTGGTGTTGAGCTGTCCCGTGGACAGCAGGCGGATGACGCGTTCCCAGATCGGCCAGTTGTGCGAGAAGGAGCCTTTGAGCGCGATGTTCTTCTGGACGAGCGGGTCGAGGGAGAAGTTGAGCGGTTGGGGCCCCCAGCCGACTTTGGAGATCCAGCCGTTCGGCCGGACGACCCCAAGCGCGGCCTTGAGCGTGGCCGACACCCCCGCGGCGTCGATCGCGCCGTCGGCGCCGAGGCCGTCGGTGGCCTTGGCCCATTCGGCGGCGTCGCCAATGATGGGCGTGCAGCCGTACTGCTTGGCGACGTCGAGGCGCGTCCGATCGCGTTCGAGCCCGACGATCGCCACCTCGGCCCCCTGAAGCCGCGCCACGGCCGCGCACAGCAGTCCGATGGGACCGGGACCGTACACGACGATACAGTCGCCCGGCTTGATCTGACCATTATTGACCACCGCGTTGTACGCGACGCAGCACGGCTCCGTGAGGCAGGCCGTCTCGAACGGCAGGTTGTCCGGCAGGCGGTGCAGACACCGCGCCGGCACGCGGACGTACCGCGTCATCGCGCCGTCCACGCCGTAACCAAAGCCCTTGCGCCGCGGGTCAAGGTTGTAAAGCCCCTGGCGCGAAAGGGGGCAGTCCGGGTCGATGACGGCGGCCGTCTCGGAGACGACGCGGTCGCCGGCCTTGAACGCCGAGACGCGCTGGCCCACCTCACGGAGCGTCCCGGCGAACTCGTGCCCGAGTACGACCGGGTAATTCACCGGCCAGGAATGATCGCTCGTCCACTGGTGCAGGTCCGAGCCGCAGACGCCGACGGCGCCCGTCTCGAGCAGCACGTCTTCCGGGCCGATCGGCGGCGGCGAAAAGTCGCGCAGCTCAACGCTGTGCTTTTCCGGTGCAAAATTCACGACCGCGGGTGATGACATACTCATGGATTCCTGTTCCCGACGCGTCGGCGGGAGCCTCATTTCCTGCCGACCGGCACGTCCTCGTACGCATGGACTTTTTCGCAGATCAATCGCAAAGAACCTTCGAGGTCGCCCGAGGCCGTCTTAAACGCGTCGGCGTCGATTGTCAGCGGCGCCCCGAGCACGACCAGCGGCGCGCCGTGCTCCGGCGTCCGGACGGCTTGCTCGATGGTGAGTCCGCCGACCGCCTGCACCGGCACCGAGACGGCCGCCACGACGTCGCGTAACTGGTCCAGCGGGCTGGGCATCCGCAGGCCGCGGGCGGCGATGCCCCGCCGCTCGTCGTAGCCGATGTGGTGGATGACGAAGTCGCAGCCGAGGTCTTCCAGGCGCTTGGCCGATGCCACCATGTCCGGCGCGCCGAGGTTATCGCCCATCACCTTCACGCCGAAATCCCGCCCGGCCTTGACAACCACCTTAACCGTCTCGGGATGCGCCCGCTCCATGACGACCACGTGCGTCGCCCCGGCCTTGGCCATCATTTCGGCCTCAAGATATCCGCCGTCCATCGTCTTCAGGTCGGCGACGATCGGCACGCCGGGGAATTCCTGCCGCAGCGCCCGAACGCCGTTCATCCCCGCGGCGATGATGAGCGGCGTGCCGGCTTCAAGCCAGTCCACGCCGGCCCGGCGGGCGAGGTGCGCGGTGGATAACGCCTCGGGGATGTTCGTGAGGTCGAGCGAGATCTGCACGATCGGTCGCATGCGCCCGAGTATGATGGTTAAGTGCGGCGGCTGTGTCAAAAGCGGGCGTTGGCGGCGGAAAGAGGTGGGCGATGAAGCGGGTGATTGCGGCGTGGGCGGCGGTGTTCGCCGGCGTGGGTCTGATGTTGGCGGCGTATTCGGCCATGAAACGCTCCGCGGCGGCGGTGCCGTTTGCGAACGATCTGATGTACCTCGGCGAAGGCGAGCCGGTGAAAACCGCGGGGCTGCCGCCGTACATTGAGGTGCGGGTGCGCGTGGTCGGCCCGGCGCCACAATTGGCCGCGCTGCTTCGGCGCACGTCGTCCGCGGGAGTGACATCGCGCCAACGCCCGGTGTGGGGGGAGAAGTTGGTTGAATTGCCGCAATTCGAGCAGCGGATGAGCGGGGCGAGTCTGGCCCGCGGCCGCCTGCCGCGAACCGGGGCCGACGAGGTGCTTGCCGGCGAGCGCCTGGCCGATCGATCGGAAATCGACGTCCCGGGGAGGCGGCTGCGCGTGACCGGCGTGCTTCGCCCTGAGGTCGGGGTGTTCGGCCGCTGCTTCATTCTGCCGGCGGATCGGAACAACGACCCGTTGTTCGCCGGCGACGACCGAAGCGTGTGGGACGGATATGTGCTGCACCTCGGAATGGGGCTGCCGGAACATTCGGTCTCCAGTGCGCTGGATGCGGCGTTCCCCTCCAATACGTTTGCGGCGGTGCCGCAGTGGAGGCGCGTGAACCGCGGCTTGTACTACCTGTATCTGACCGGAATGGCCGTGTTGCTGGCAGGCGGGTCGTGGCTACTGATCCGACTGTACGGGGCATTGGCAAGGCGGAGCATTCCGATCGTCGGCCAGCCGCTCGGTGAACTGGCGCGTCGTCCGCAGCTTTTGTGGATCATTCACTGGGTTTATTTCGGGAGCGTGCTCCTCTCGATGGCGGTCGTGTACGAATTTCCCGTGCTCCAAACGGTGTTAGTACAACAGGCCGCCGAGGAGCTCGGCGGCGGATCGGGGCGGCACGGGAGCGGGGGAGCCCCGAGCAGGTCAGGGCCGCTGGCGGTTGCGGGAAAGGCGTACGCCAGCCGCAACGTGCCGGCCGCGGCGGCCGTTACCGTGACCGTGAACTTCTTCCTCGGATCGCTGCTGGTGATCACGGTTCCGTCGCTCGTCGTTCCGGGCGTGGGGGCGCTGGTCGCCTTGCTGCGGTCGGTCACCTGGGGGTTGCTGCTGGCGCCGAGTTCACTGCCGCTCGCCCTCACTATGCTGCCGCACTCCGGGACGCTGCTGCTGGAGGGGGAAGGCTATATCCTGGCGACGTTTTTCGCGACGCTCGTGCCGATTTACCTGTTTGACGGTCGAGTTGCACCGAAGATCGGCGGCCGGTTTGGGAGGGCGCTGGTTGTCAACGGGACGGGGTCGTTGGTTGTATTGGTCGTCCTGCTGACGGCGGCGGTTTACGAGGCGATCGAGGTGATTGCAATGATGCGTTGACACGGCCGGGCGTCAGCGCGCGGCCAATCGCTTCGGCGCGGGCGTAGAGCGTCTCGGGCGCATTGTCGAAATATTTGAACAACGCCGGGCAGAGCCAGCCTTCCATCTTGGGATCTTCGCAGGCGTACCAGTTCCCGCCGAATTCTTCGCAGACGCGGGTGAACGCCTTCTGGTAGCCGGGAAATGGCGCGGCGGAGAAGAGCAGGCGGAATCCCTTTCTCGCGTCGGGGATGTCCTTCACCACGGCGTCGATCATCTCGGGCACCCCGGAGACGAACGGCTCGCGCACCAGCCCGGTGGCCGGGTCGTCGAACACCCAGGTGCCGCTGTGCCAGTAAGGATTGATGACCATGATTGAATTCGGCATGGCGATGCTCCACTGCGCGCTCAGTCGCGGCTCGCCTGCTTGCTGCGATTCAGGTTTGCGGCGAATTTGGCGGCGGTGCTACGGGGGACCAGCCGCGTGCCGTGTACGCCGAGCTTGTTGATCAGGCCGGGGACGATGATGCGCTTGCCGCGGCGAAAACCCTCGTACGCGGCGGCGGCCACGGAGGCCGGGTCCATCACGCGCATCATCCCGCCGCCGAAGAGGCGCGAATGGGATACGCCGGCGCGGGCCTGGAACTCCGTGCGGGTGGGGCCGGGGCACAAGGCGGAGACCGTGACGTTGTACTCCTTCACCTCCTCGGCGATCGCTTCGGAGAACGAAAGGACGAACGCCTTGGTGGCATAGTACGTGGCCATGAATGGCCCGGCCTGAAAGGAAGCGGTGGAGGCGACGTTGAGGATCCCGCCGGCGCGGCGCTCGATCATGCCCGGGAGAAAGAGGCGCGTGAGGTGGGCGACGGCCGAACAGTTGACCTGGATCATGTCCAACTCGGCGCGCAGGTCGGCGCCGGCGAACGGGCCGAGGCTGCCGAAGCCGGCGTTGTTCACCAGCACGTCGATCGCAACACCCTCCCGCCGCAGCTCGGCGTGGATTTCGTCCGGTGCGGACGCTTTGGTCAAGTCACTGGCCATCACGCGCGGCGGCGGGGCCGAGCCGGCAAGGCCTTGGAGTTCCCCCGCCACTTGCCGCAGCCGCTCTTCGCCGCGCGCGACGAGGACGACGGCGTCGCCGCCCGCGGCGAAACATTTGGCCAGCTCGTAGCCGATGCCGGTGGAGGCGCCGGTGATCAGGACGGTGCGGGACATGGGGAAATTGTAGGGAGCTGCCGGCCGGGTGAATACGCGATGACGTGAAGGCGTTTGGTCCTGAAAACTCCACCTGATAAATGAAGGACGCGGGCGTGCGGCCCGCGTCCCTGCGACGTCATTCGGTCTCGGAATTTACTGCGGGTTGTTATTGCCGCGGTGAATCGAGTCAATGCTGCCGGAGGTGCCGGGGGGGACGACGTCGTCGGCGGGGTTGTCGTTGGGTAAACGGCCGCGGCCTTGGCTCACATTGTCGTGGGGTGCGGCGTTGTGCGACCCCGGCGATTCTTTACCCGCCAGGGCGAGGAAAATATGGTGCGCCGCCATGCGGGAGGCTTCGGCCGGATCGTTCGGCCAAACGCCCTTCTGCTCGTCGAATTGCCGCAGGTGTTTGGCGAGGTTGGTTTCCAGGTGCTGGCGGTCAACATTCTTCGGAAGATCCAGCTTCCACTGGCCGGAGGCGTCGGAAGTGAGTTGGAGCCTCACTTCGGGTGCCCCGTGGCTGGCGGGGATGGTGACGGCGGCGTGCTTCGGACCGGACGAGGCGCCGGTATTGGTCTGCGGGTGGTCGGTGCCGCGCATCTCGATGGCGCCGCCCCGGCCGTTGGATTGGATGTCGGAGCGATTGTCCGGAGCCGCATCGCGGTCCGCCGGCGGGATCCGGCCAGCAGCGGTGCGCGCGTTGTCGTTGATGTTTGCGGCGGTCTGCCCGCTCTCGACCACGTGCGTGAAATGCCCGTCGTTGAGCGCGGTCTGCAGTTTCTCAAAACCGAGGTCCTGGCCGAACTTCTCACGCCAGTCTTTTTTGAGCTGGGTCACCGCGGAAGCGAGGTCCGAAGGCTGGTTGTCCGGCGACGCGTTCGCCGGCTTTTCCGGTTTGCCGCGCTCTCCGGAGGGGCGCGCCTGGTCGGATTTGTCCAGCTCGTGGCAGAGGGACTGGAAGTCCCCGCTCAAGGCGGCTTCCGCGACGCGGGCGAGGCTGGAGCGGATCTGCGGCGCGTCGGGGGCGAGGTTGGACGACGTGTTGGCCTCGGGCGTGTGCGGCGTCTTGTCGAATCGGTTGGTCTGACCGGGATGGCCTTGCGGGCCGGACGGCTGCTGGGTCGCATTCGGGTCGTGGCCGGGCTGAGGGTCGGCCAGCGCGCGCGGCGCCGAGAGACCGCCGACGGCAATGGCCGCTGCGGCGAAGAAGGCGATCCGATTGGTCATGGTGACGCTCCTTTCGTGAGGACAGCTTTCATGAAACGCAAAGGCCGCGCCCCGTGGCGGACGAATCGCGGCCGCAGCGGCGGCGATCCGCAGATTTAGCTCGATTGCCCTCCGGCGCGCGTGCGGCGGCGTTGAGCCCGGTTGCTGGCGGCGCAAAAGAGGGGACGCGGGTGGGCGCCCGCGTCCCCGAGGATCTGACAAAGTAGGCAACCGAACAACTACTTATTCATGGTCGCCTCTTTGTCGGTGATGGCCATCAGGACATGGTGCGAGACCATGCGGTACGCCTCGTTGATGTCGGCCGGCCAGGAGCCGTTCTGCTCGTCCACCATGGTGAGGTGCTTGAGCAGGTTGTCGTGGAGCTTCTGGGCGTCGATGTTGTCGGGGATGTCAATGTGCCAGGCGCGCGTGATGGTGCCCTCGTTGATCAGGTTGAGGGTGACGGCGGGCTCGCCGTGACTGGGGAGGATGTTGGCGACGGCCATGTAGCGGCCGGGGGCGGAGTTGGCCTTTTCGGCCGGGCCCTGACTGCCGGGGCGGTCAACGGCGTTGTCGGGCTTCTGAGTGGCGCCGGCCATGCGGGCGGCGTCGGACTTCATGTTGTCGTTCGCCAACTCGCCCTGGGTGATGGTCATGAACTGGTCGTTGAAGACCACGTTTTCGTCATGGATGTCGAAATCCTTGTTGTACTTGTTCTTCCAGTCCTTGAGGAACTGGTCGATGCGGCCGTTCAGGTCGTCGTAGTTCTTGTTGCCGGCCTTGCCGAGTCGGTCCTGGTCGGCCTTGCTGAGGTAGCCGACGAGGTTGTCGAAGTGATTCTTGGTCACCGCGTCCTGCGTCACCTTTTCGATTACGTTTCGGATTGACGAGGCGTCGGGGGCGACCGACGTGCTCTTGGCGGAAGCGACGTTGGCGTTCTCGGAGGCGTTGTTGGCCGTGTTGTTGGCGGCGTTACGGGTTTTGTCCGTGGTGTTCTCGACGGCGTTCTTGGTCTTGTCCCAGGCGTTGGAAGCCGTTTCCTTCGTCTTGTCGGCGGCGCTGGCGACGGCGTCCTTGGTCTTGTCCGTCGCGTTCCTCATTGCGTCGGACATCTTATCGCCGGTGCTGCGGGTGGTCGGGCCGTTGGCGCTGGTTTCGGTACGGGTGCGTGTTTCGGTCGTCCGCGTTTCGGTAGTGCCGGTGTTGGACGCAGTTTTGTTGGTATCGCTACGGTCGCAACCGGTGACTGCGAAGCCGCCGAGCGAGATCGCGGCGGCGGCGAGACAGGTCAGATGTTTGCGCATGGATGAAGCTCCTTTCGGGACGGCAAATCGGGGTGGGCCGGACGTAAGCAGCCCTACACAAGAGCAAGGGAGCAAAGGTTGCGCCCGGTCGCGAAGATGGGCGGTTTTGCCAGTAAAAATTGGGGCGTTCAGGACTTATGGACGAGGCGCAGCGGGACACTTTGTCGCGTGCGACGCCCAACGTGGGCAGCTAGGTGAAACACCTAGGGTCCATGGACAAGTGCTCACTGTGCCCACAGGACGTGCGGAGTGGGTTCGATGTTTCCGGCGGCGTCTTCGGATCGAGCCGTGAGTTGGACGGGAGCGCCCGGCGGGCTGGCGAGCTCGATTTGCCACTCGGCGAAATTGGGCGCGAGGGGCTTTGCCTGTTGGCCGTTGACCGTGACGGCTTTAATCGTGCCGTTGTCGGCGGTGGTGCCACGAACCAGGAGCCTGCCGGGTGCGGGGTGGGTGATATTGGTGATCACGGTGGTGGGAGGGAGATCGTCCACGGGGCTGAGGGAGTTGGGAAAGCGTGCCTCGTCCGGCCTCGTCCCCTTCGGGGAGAACTCCTTGTTGACGTGAATGTCCTCCATGCTCACCTGACGGTAGGCGTGGCGGAGATAAACGCCGCGCCATAGGGCGTAGTCGGCGAGCCAGATGTCCATGTGGTCCACGAGTACACCGGGGGAGCAGGGGTGGAAGGCCCAGTGGGCGTCCCAGACGCGGGTGTTGCGAATGATGAAGGGGTGGTGCTCGTCGGGGCCGACGCCGGCGACGCCTTCGCCGAAGGGGGCGCTGCCGCCGAGGTTGAAGGCGTGGCGGCGCTGGGTGTGGGATTCGTTGTCGTCGAAGCGGACGAAGGGGAGGGTGCGGATGTCGGTTTCCTTGTAGGTGCCATCGGGCTGCCGGACGGGCATGTCGGGGTCGAAGCCTTCGGTGGGCTCGACCTGGAAGAAGTAGCCGTACTCGTCGCATTCGGCGGCGACGTTGCGGGTGAAGGTGTTGCGGCTGTTGGCCCACCAGAAGCCGGAGCCGTCGTTCTTGTCGTAGGCGAGGATTTGCTTGGGCAGCGGCTTGGCGGTGAAGGCTTCGACGGCGAGGTTGCGGTCGAAGACGTTGAATTCCTCGGTGCCGTCCTCGAGGAAGAAGCCGTGGCCGGTGCTGCGGTAGCCAACGCAGTCGCGGACGACGAGGTAGTTGGTGCCGTGGACGGTGATCCAGCGGTTGCCGGAATCCCAGATGCTTGCCCCGATGACGGAGGAGCCGCGCATGGAGTCGTCGGCGAGGTGGAAGTGGAGGCTGTAGCGGCCGAGGACGCCTTCCTTTCCGAGGTGGCGGAATTCGGCGTAGGAGACGGCGGCGGCGGAGCCGTGGTGGTACATGACGTGGCCGCGCGTGGCGGGGCCGGCGGGGTCGGCGGATTCGACGATCACGTTACGCGAAAGGTTGGCGACTTCGCCGCGGAATTGGCCTTTGACGAGGTGGTCGTACTGGAGGGGGCGGTCGAGGCGGACGGTGGACCCTTCGAGCGAGGCAATGATGCGTTCCTCGGTAAGGGGCTTATCGCGAACGCTGCGGAGGAAGGTCTTTCGCTCCTCATTCTGGCGGGTGGTGGCGGTGAGAATGATGCGATCGCCGGCGCGCCAGCCGGTGACTGGTTCAGCCAGGGTCACGCTAGCGTCCGCGGCCTTGGCGGGGGCGCCCAGCTTGATCCAGGTGCGGTCCATTGGGGCGCCGTGGAATTCCATCCGGCCGCCGCAGCAGATCAGGGCGGGGTAGGAGTCTTTGTCCAGGTCCGGGATGGGCGCGAGGCGGATCACTGCGCTATGACCGGCATCAATAGGCCGGTCGGCCGTGCCGACGAGCAAGGCGGCCGGACGGGCGGCGGCATCCGTGGAAGCGTGCGGGGCGGGCGCGCCGGTGTGAGCGGGGCAGTCGAAGCCTGTTTCGGTGGGGTCGTCGCCGTTCTGGACTTTGATGAGGCCGACGGTCAGGCGGGTGTCGCGGTCGGGGGCGAAGGTGAGGTTTCCGGCGACGTGAATGGAGCGAATGAATTGATCGGAGGCGAGGTCATAGACGACGGTGTGGCCGGTGCGCACCTGTACTCTTGCGCCGGGGGGTGGGACCATGCCGGTTTCCCAGGTAATGGGGGCAGACCATGGGCCGGATGTGGCGGAGCGGACGAGGGCTGGGTCGGCCCGGACGCTGGCCGCGAGGGCGAAGGCGATGATGAACGGCGGGAGATAATCCAATAACCTCAGGAAAGGGCGCATGGGGGGCATTGTAGCGGGCGGGCGTCGCATTTCATGGCAGCCGGGGGTGTTGGTCCGTGCGAGCGCGGTGGGTTTGTTTTGCTCAATTCAAGTGCGGCGGACAAATTCGGGAATTCGAGGGCGGATCCGGTCAGTTCCGGTCAGATTCGGACGGGTCGCCCAGAAAAAACGAACCACGGCCCTGCCCCCCATCCTGTTGTCAACGGCCCTTCACCCATGTAATCCTTCCCCCATGGCTAAGCCCCACCCCATCCTCTCCGTCTTCCTCTGCGTCCTCTGCGCCTCCGCCGTGAACCGCCCCGTATTCGGCGCGGACAAACCGGACAAGCCCAACATCCTCTACATCCTCTCCGACGACTTCGGCTTCGGTGACCTCGCCTGCCAGAACCCCAACTCCAAAATCGCCACCCCCAACCTCGACCGCCTCGCCGCCGAGGGGATTCGCTTCACCGACTGCCACGACCCCACCTCCGTCTGCACCCCCACCCGCTACGGCGTCCTCACCGGCCGCTACTGCTGGCGCTCCAGCCTCAAACGCGGCGTCCTCCAGGGCTTCAGCCCGCCGCTGATCGAGTTCGGCCGCCTCACCGTCCCCGCCATGCTCAAACAGCAAGGCTACGCCACCGCCGCCATCGGCAAGTGGCACCTCGGCATGACTTGGGCCATCAAGCCCGGCCAGTCGCCAACCCCGGCAGGCCCGCTTGCCGGCAAAGGCAAGAAGGGCAAAGGCGCCTCAGTCAATGCCGTTGACATCGACGACGCTCGCATCGAATTCACCCAACCCATCCAGAACGGCCCCACCACCCGCGGCTTCGACTACTTCTTCGGCATCTCCGCCTCCCTCGACATGCCGCCCTACGTCTTCATCGAAAACGACCACGTGACCGCCCAGCCAACCCAGCGCCAGGAGCGCATCCAGGGCCAATACGTCCGCGCCGGCCCCAGGGCCCCCGGCTTCGAATTCGACCAGGTCCTCCCGACCCTCACCGACAAGGCCGTCGCCTACGTGAGCGAGCGCGCGACCAGGAAGGAGCCCTTCTTCCTCTACCTCGCCCTCAACGCCCCCCACACGCCCATCGCCCCGGCCGCGCAGTGGAAAGGAAAGAGCCAGGCCGGTGACTACGGCGATTATGTAATGGAAGTAGATGCATTGGTCGCCCGCGTGCTGGCCGCCCTCCAGCAGCACAACCTGGCCGACAACACGCTGGTCATCTTCTCCAGCGACAACGGCCCCGAAGTCCTCGCCTACGCCCGCGCCCAGCAGTACCACCACTACAGCATGGGCGACTGGCGCGGCGTCAAGCGCGACACCTGGGAAGGCGGCCACCGCGTCCCCTTCCTCGCCCGCTGGCCCGGCCACATCAAGCCCGGCACCACCAGCAACGAAATCATCTGCCTCACCGACCTGATGGCGACCGCCGCCGCCCTCACCGGCGCCAAGGTCCCCGACGACGCCGCCGAAGACAGCTACAACATCCTCCCCGCCCTCCTCGGCGAAAAACTCGACCACCCCATCCGCCAGGCTATCGTCCACCACAGCGCCAAGGGCACCTTCGCCATCCGCCAGGGCAACTGGGTTCTCATCGACGGCCCCACCGGCGACGACAACAAAGAACCCGACTGGCTCAAACAGGAACGCCACTACACCCCCCATACCCAACCCGGCGAACTCCACGATCTGTCAACTGACCCCGCCGAGCGCAACAACCTCTACGCCGACCATCCCGAAATCGTCGCAAAACTGAAAACCCTGCTGGAGAAGTACAAGTCAGAGGGAAGGAGCGCGCCTAAAGCGCCATAACTCCGCTGTGCATCGCGGAGGCAGCAGCCAAGGGGAGGATATGTTTCAGGAGCAAGCCAATCGCCTTCATTGCCGGCTCGCGCCAGACAGCCACGCACACGCGTCGGCCGCCGCCGCTTCCCCACCCGAGAACGTGCGATCGAACTTTGGACTTTCATCGCCGCAATCCCAGTACTCAACCCAAATTCCTTCGCCCGCGTCGGATATTTCCACCGCCCGGCCGGCCGCCTCCGCGAAAACGAATCGCGCCGCCCCCTCGCCGCGCACGGTTGCGGGAAATCCGGCCTTGATCAGAGATCCGGCGACGGCTTCATGGTCGAGTGAGCCGCTGCGATCGGATGAAATGTCCGGGGCCATACGTGCCTCCTCTCAACGGATACGCGTGCATTCTAACAGGTCTTTCGCCAGCAGCCCGCACGTCCGCGGCGCGCGCGGCGCTTTCGCACGCCTCCGACATCCGCTACAATTCCCCCACCACCCGCGGCGTCGGCACCCAGGCCGTACAGGAGTTCACACATGCAAATGATCGAAGCGGTCATCAAGCCCCAGCGGCTTGACGAGGTCAAGGCCGCGCTGGCCGCCATCGAGATCACCGGCGCCACCGCCGTCGAATGCAAAGGCTTCGGCCGCCAGCTCGGCCACACCGAGCGCTACCGCGGCGGGCGCATGGAGATCGGCTTCGTCCCCAAGATCCTGCTCAAAGTCTGCGTCCCCGCCGAGAAGACCAGTGCCGCCGTCAAGGCGATCGTCCACGCCGCCCGCACCGGCAAAGGCGAAGTCGGCGACGGCAAAATCTTCGTCTACCCCGTCGCCAAGGTCGTCCGCATCCGCACCGGCGAGGAAGACGAATCCGCGATCTAGATCCCGAGCGAGAAGCCCCATGTCCGAAAAGAAAATACCCCCCGTCATCAACCCCACCGTGGACGTCGGCGAGCAGCTCACCTACCTCATCGGCGACACCGGCTCCCTCAACGAATCGATGGGCGGCTACCGCATCAAAGTCCACCACACCCGCGGCTTCCCCTGGGACGACGTCTTCAAAACCCTCCTCTACCGCGATTTCAAAGTCTACCTCACCCGCCACAAGGCCGACATCTACATCGAGGCGACGCCCTGACCTACAAACCGCCAACCGGCGGCGCCAGCTTCGGAATTCCCACCAAGCGTTCAATCCCCGCCAGCATCAGCGCCGCCACGACCATCGACGCGATGCTCACGACCAGCCCGACCTTCATCCAGTAGCCGAAGCGGATGGTCCCGTGTCCCCGCTTCTCCAGCAACCCGACGGCCACGATGTTGGCCGTCGATCCGATGATGGTCATGTTCCCCATGAACGTCCCGCCGAACAGCATGAACCAGTAGATGCTCGACGTGTAAGGCCCGCCGGCCCGCGCGCGGATGTCGTGCACGACCGGCATGAAGGTCGCCACCGCCAATACGTTGTCGAGGAACGCGCTGAGCCACCCCGTCGCCCACCCGACGATCTGCACGGTCATCCCCGTCCCGCCGCCGACGGTCGCGATCCGCCGGGCGATGACGTCGGTCACTTTGGTGTCTTCCAGCGTTCCGACGGACGCGAAGAGCATCATGAAGAACGCCAGCGTCCACCAGTCCACGCGCCGCTCGACCATCTCGCGAGCTTTTTCCCGCCGGATCAGCAGCACGACCGCGCCCATGAGCAAGGCGGCCCCGACCATCATCGTCCCCTCGTGAAGCCCGTAGACGATTGAACCATTCGCGGCCCGCTGCACGGTGCCGTCGGCGTTGAGCCGGACCGCGCCGAACAAGTGGCCGAGCCAGCGCTCGCTCAGGCCGTGCGTCACCAGCAGCAGGATCAGGCCCAGCAACACGGCCCAGCACAGGCCGTAGGTCTTTCCCTCGTCCAGGCCGTCCATCGTGTTGCTCGGGCCGGGGGTGTAGTAGTTTTCCGACAAGACGTCGCCGGCCGATTCTTCCTCGCCGCCTCCCCCCGCGCCGACCGCCACCGGCACGCGCGCGGCCCGCGACCGCGCCTTGACCGCGAACTCCTGCTCCACCGCCCGCCCGAAGTCCGCGAACGCCTCGGCAAACCACCAGCGGCAGATCACGTAGGTGACGACGTTGACGACCAGCGCCACCGGCGCCGACCACTTGAGAAAATCAACGAACGTCAGGCCGGTCTTGAGCGCGATCAGCACGCCGATCGGGTTCCCGACGGAGCTCATGGCCGACCCGATGTTGCACGCGAACACCAGCATGATGATGAACGGCGCCGGCTGGAGCTTGTACTTGCTGGTCAGGTGCAGCATCGCGCCGGCCATGAACAGGATCGCCGTCACTTCGCCGACCAAGGCCGACGACAGCGACGCCATGACCATCAGCACCAGAAGCAGCCGCTGCGGCCGCGGACCCACGGCCCGGACCAGCGAGCTCACGACGTGCTCAAAAAACTGGCTCTCCTCCAGGAACCCGATCACCAGGAACGTGCCGATCAGGAACACCAGCACGTCGAGGCTGGCCGCCTCGATGAAGCGCGGCACGGTCATGAGGTTGGTGGCCAGCAGGGCCGCGACGCCGCCGAAGGCGAAGGCGAGGCGGAACTCGCCGAACATCAGCGTCCCGTAGATGAACATCGAGAACACCATGATGCTGGCGACCTGGCGGGCGTTGAATGCCAGCCCCACCAGCCTCGCCGCCCAAAGCGCCGCCAGCGTCGCGGCCAGCAGCCCCACGAAATAGACCGCCCTGCGCATGCCGTTGCCTCCCAGGCAGCTTCAGATTCCCCAAGCGCCCACGGGCGTCTCCTTCCAGAGACGCCCGTGGGGGGTAGATAGACCAATTTGATGGACGGCACAACACTCCGACGGCAGTCCTTTCCCGTGCCGGCCACGCTCCGTCTCAGGCCGTCGCAATCGACGCCAGCGCCGGGATCTGCTGCTTGGCCGCGGCGATCTCGGTCGCCGGCACCTGCTCCGGGGCCATCGGGGTGATGAACTCCGGGTACCCCGGGGCGCCCATCTCGGGGATGTCCAGGCCGGCGATCTCGACTTCCGGCGGAACCCGGTTGCTGCCGAGCACCTTGCCGATGACAAAGAAGATCACGCCTCCGGCGATGATGTTCCAGGAGGCACAGACGGCCACGGCGATGCACTGCGCGACGAGCTGCTTGGCGCCGAAGCCGTAGAGCAGGCCGCCGACGCCGCCGCTGACGGCGTTGTAGCCGTCGCCGTAGCTGCCGTCGGCGAAGAGCCCCAGGGCGATGACGCCCCACGCGCCGTTGACGCCGTGGACGCTGATGGCGCCGACCGGGTCGTCGATGCCGCGCCGCTCCCAGAAGAATACGCTCCAGATGACCAGCACGCCGGCCACCAGGCCGATGGTGAAGGCGCCGACCGGGGTGACGAAGGCGCACGGGGTGGTAATCGCCACGAGCCCCGCGAGCATGCTGTTGCACATCATCGAGGGGTCGGGCTTGCCGTAGACGATCCACATGTACAGCACGCCGCTGAGCGTGGCCGACATCCCGGCGATCATCGTGTTGACGGCGACGATGCCGATGCGGCCGTCGGTCCCGGCGAGCGACGAGCCGGCATTGAAACCGAACCAGCCGAAGGCCAGGATGAACGTGCCGAGCATCACCATGGGGATGTGGTGCCCCAGGATGGGCTTGGGCTTGCCGTTCGCGTCGTACTTGCCGATGCGGGGCCCGAGCAGGTAGCAGGTGATCAGCGCCAGCGCCCCGCCCTGGAGGTGCACGACCGACGAGCCGGCGTAGTCAACCACGCCGTGCCCGAGTCCCGCCTTGCTGCCGAGCTGCGCCAGCCAGCCGCCGCCCCACACCCAGCAGCCGTAGATCGGGTACGTCACCGCCCCGATGAAGATGCTGAAGATGAAGAAGCTCTTGAAATTCCACCGCTCGGCCAGCGCGCCGGTGGGGATCGTGGCGGTGGTGTCCATGAAGACCATCATGAACAGGAACCACACGATGGCCTGAGCGTCGTAGGCCTTTCCGGTGAGGAAGAAGCCGGTCTTGCCCATAATGCCCCAGCCGCTGCCGACGGTGACCATCTGGTCGAGGACCGGCGTCCCGCCGAGCGTGGCGGGCCCGCCAATGTTCGACCCGGCGGCCCCGCCGCACATGAAGGCGTAGCCGCAGACGAAGAAGCCGAACATGCCTAGTGCGTACACCAGGAAGTTCATCGACATCGTGTGGGCGGCGTTCTTGGCGCGGATCAGCCCCGTCTCAACCAGGGCAAACCCGGCCTGCATGAACATGACCAAAAAGCCGGCCACCAGCGTCCAGACGAAGTTGATCGAGTAGTAGCTGCGGGAGGCCGATTGCGCCACGTTGTCGATCTGGGAGACGACGTCCTTCATCGACGCCTTCTCGTCCAGCTTCTTGTAATTGGGGACGGACGCACTCGATGGCGTCGTCTGGTACGCGCCCGTTGTGTCCGCGGCCGCGGGTGCCGGCGCCGCGGCGGGAGCCGGCTCGCTCGCCGCCTGCCCGTTTGCCGACATCGGCGCCATCATGACCCCTACAGCCAACGCCGCCCCGCATAGCCACGGGAGCCAGCCTCTGAACCGTTGGTTCCTCATACGCTCTCCTGACCTCGAAAAATGTTGGAGAAGACCACGCGGCCGAACCCTCAGCCGTCGTCAATTGATGCAAACTTTTAGGAGACCGGCCGCAGCGGGAGGGCCGCGGCGTCCTTCGCCAGCCGAACCTTGAGCTTCGCCGCCCACGCCGCGCCGACGAGCGATGCCAGTTCCATGACGACGAAGAACAAGGCAGCCAAATCCCAGTGACGCCCGAGGAGCAGATACACCCCAATGACCGCCAGTGCGATCACCGCCTGGATTCCCTTAAACGTGCCGCGGTAATGTTCCCACATCGAAACCTCCAAATGGTGCGGCGAACCGCGCGCCCCAGGCCCATCGGCCTGCGCGCACGCCAAGCGCACGCGTTTCCCGCGCCCATGGCTCACATGGATTCAAGCGGCGGAAATATTCGGTCGAGACCCGGTGAAGCCCCGAACGCCGGCCGGGTTGGTCGCGTCGGACCGGCGCCCGTTACGTCAACGTCATGGCAAACATTGTGCCATTCCCAAAATCAGCAGATTTGGCCCGTTGCCGGTTGCTATCGGCCCGCCGGGTGCCCAGGAAGGGGGCAACCCGCCGTTCACCCGAGCCCGATTACCCATTTGCGCATCAGGAATGAATCAAAAACAGACGGGCGCCCCCCTGGCGCCCGTCCGCACGCGATTCAATATTGTTAGAGGATGCCTAGAGGATGTCTATGCCGTCGCCGGCCGCGGCGGCGTCGTGATCAGCACGGGCTTCCCGACCTTCTTGCTGCGGGTCACGAAGTAAATCGCGCCGTAGATACCCCACACCGCCGCGACGGCCAACGCCACGTACGGCTCCTTGGGGCTCATGCCGCTCACGAAGAACGGCCCGACGAGGTAAAAGGCCATGCACAGCAGGTTGGCCAGCAGGCCGAAGACGGGCACGACGGTGTGCTTGAAGGTGTTGAACGTGTGGTGCTCGCGGAAGGCCACGATCGCCACGATGCAGGTCATCATGTAGAGGAGGAACGTGCCGAAGTTGCTCACGAGCGTGATGACCAGGAAGCTCTGGGGGATCTTCGAGGCCAGGGCATTGTGGTACAGGCCGAAGCTGTACCAGAGGTTCTTGGGCAAGGCGTCGATGGTGGCGTCCTGCTGCGCCGCCGGCCCGCAGAAGTAGGCGGCCACGGACACGATCCCGATGATTCCGGAGATCATCGCCAGCGTCCAGATGGCGCGGTGGGGGGTGAGTCGCTTGCCGTGGAGCATGCCGAAGTGCGTGGGGACCTCGTTGTCTCGTCCCATGGCGTAGGTTACGCGGGCGCCGGTGCTGAGGCAGGAGAGCGTCGTGCCGACGAGCGCGAGGACGACGGTGAACGCCTGGATCATCATGAACCACCACCCCGCGCGGGGGCTGCCGAAGGCCCAGGCGCCGATGAGCTGCATCATGTCGCCTAACGGGGCGGCAGATCCGCCGGCGGTCTGGGCGGTGTAGCCGCTGTGGAGGAAGTAGTTGCCGGCGAAGTACTCCAGGAAGTAGCAGAAGCCGCCCTGGATGATCAGCGAGAGGATGACCGCGCGGGGGATATCCTTGTGGGGGTTTTTGGCCTCCTCCCCCATGGCCGTCACCGACTCGAAGCCGACGAGGATCAGGATAGCGATGCACGCCTGAATGATGATGTAGCCGAAGCCGTGGGGGTGAACGACTGAGCCGGCGCTGATGTGGTAGTTGTAAACCTCGTTGCCCTTCTCATCCTTGGTGATGCCGCCCTTGTAGCTGATGGTGACCTTTTCGCTGGTCATCACGGCGTTGCCCTGCGCATCCACCTTGGGCTGGCCCTTATCGTCCTTGGCCTGCACGAACTGGGTCGGCGTGCCGGTGGAGTCGAGGACCCAGGCGTTGCTGCCTTCCGGGTGTTTCACGCGGTGCGTGATGGCCATGAGCGAGAAAATGATCAGGGCGGTGATCTGGATGACGTTGATCGCGGCGTTGACGCCGGTGGTCCCGCCGACACCGCGGAAGGCGATGTAGGCGACGCCGAAGGCGAAGACGATGCAGAAGCCGAACATGAACAGCGGGCTGGGGATGGTGGGGCTGAAGGTGCTCGGCCAGACCTGGCCCATGATGTAGCCGACGATGATGGCGGTGACGCCGACCATCACGCCGGGATAGACCCAGTAGTACAGGTGGCTGGCCCAGCCGACCATGAACTTGGCGAGGCGTGCCCATTTGAATGCCTGCTTCTTAGACAGGAAGGCCTGCTCGGCGAAGAAGTAGGAGGAGCCGGCGCCGGGATACAGCTTGGAGAGCTCGGCGTAGGCGACGGCGGTTGCCAGACAGAGCAACAATGCCGCGAGGATGCCGAACCACATCGACATGCCGGCGCCGGGCGCGCCGGTGAGCACCTGCGGGCCGAAGGTGAGCCAGAGGAAGGCGCCCGGCGCGATCAGCGCCATGGCGTTGCTCGTAAGTCCGGTCAGGCCCAGGGTTGCCTTGGTACCGCTTCCGGCACTGGTCGTATTGGTTTCCGCCACGGTTGGTCTCCTTTGCTGGAGGGTTGCACGTGACGGCATGGGGAGGACAACAATGTCCCAAGTTCGCGTGGTGAGACCGAAAAAGGGCAGACCATCCCCCCGCGATCCGGGGGGGATCGCGCTACCAGAGCAGCAGAGTTGCACGCACTGAGTATGCGCTACGAGATGCTCCGGCCGTCTACCTCGGCCGTCCCACGCGCGTCTCCTCACAGCCGCCGCGTGAATTCCTTCGCCGCGGGCAAGAACAAATGGAGTGCCACGGGTAGAGCATTCGGCGGTGCCCACAAAATCCGCAGGGAAATACCGAGTTTTCGCGATTGGTTACAAATTGGTCACTCCGGACGAAGCGCCCTTGTGCATCAAAATTGTGCAGCATGCCCCGATACCCCTGCCCGAAGCCACTCGAATGCGCAGCGGTTCCCTCCAGCCACTGGCGTTTGGGTTGGCGGGTCCTAGAATGGCCGCCGAACCTGCCGCCCGGGCGCTCATGGAAATTGCCTACTACCACCTCTCGACGGCGGGGCCGGTCCGTCCCAAAAACGAAGATTACGTCGGGTTTTACAACCCGCCGGACGCGGAAAGACGGCGGACGCACGGGGCCGTGCTCATCCTGGCCGACGGCGTCGGGGGCCAGGGGGATGGGGACGTGGCGTCCCGGATCGCGGTGAATACCGCGCTGGAAACGTTTACGTCCGCCAAGCCGGATACTTCGCCGAACACCTTGCTGTGGCAGATGTTTAACGCCGCCAATATCGCCATTTACGACGCCAACATGGACGGTAAGTCGAAGATGGCAACGACGCTGACGATCTCGGTGTTCCGCAACAACACGGTGAATATCGGGCACGTCGGGGACTGCCGGGCATACCTGATCTCGCGGGGACGCATCCGGCGGATCACCAACGACCACTCGTACGCCGGCGTGCAGGTGAAGCTCGGCCTGATCACCGTGGACGAGGCGGCATCCTCCGAGCTGCGGACCGTGCTCACGCGGACGGTGGGGCAAGACCCCACGATCCGGATCGACTACCACTCGCTGACCGTCGCCCCCGGCGACATGATCCTGCACGCCTCGGACGGGCTGTATTGCTGCATGTCCGAGAAGGAGATTTACGACATCGCCTCCCGCTGGCCGGAACTGGCTTGCCAGGAACTGCACGGCTTGGCGGAGCGGCGGGGGGCCGACGACAACCTCTCGGTCCAGCTCGTGCAGATCAAGGAGGTCGAGCGCGTCGGGTACTACCGGGGGCAGGCGGTTTACACGAAGGTCCCCGACATCACCAAAGGACTTATGGCGCAGGAATTACAGGTCGGCCAACTCCTCGACGACCGCTTCGCGATCACCGACATCATCTCGCGCTCGGGAATGGCGACCATCTATAAGGCCACGGACCTGACCACGGACCGGCCGGTGGCGCTGAAGGTGCCGTTCATGCACTTCGAGTCGGACCCGGGGTTCTTCACGCGGTTTCAGCGGGAGGAGGAGATCGGGACGAGCCTGTCGCACCCCTACATCCTGCGGGTGGAGAAGCTGGAGAATAAATCCCGGCCGTACCTCATCATGGAGTACCTGGAGGGGCAGACGCTGGGGCACCTGATGAAATCGGTCAAGCCGCTGCCGGTGTCGGACGGGCTGAAGATCGCGTCGCGCGTCTGCGAGGCCTTGCATTACCTGCACACGCACGACGTGGTGCACCGGGACCTCAAGCCCGACAACATCATGATCTGCAACGACGGGTCGATCCGCATCATGGATTTCGGCATCGCGAAGGTGGAAGGCTCACGGCGGCTGACGTTTGGCGGCTTTCAGCCGGCAATGGGCACGCCGGACTACATGGCCCCGGAGCAGGTGCGCGGAAAGCGTGGTGATGCGCGGACGGACATCTACTCATTAGGTGCGATTCTGTATGAGATGGTGACGGGTCACCCGCCGTTCGAGGGGGCCACGCCCCTGGTCATCATGAACGCCCGCCTGACCGGGGACCCGATTGCGCCGCGGAGGCGCAATCCCGAGGCTAACATTTCGCCGCAGGTGGAGGAGATCATCCTCAAGGCGATGGCCCGCAATCCGGCCGAGCGGTATCCCAACGCGCGGGAGTTTAAGAATGACCTGGACCATCCGGAGCAGGTGAAGGTGACGGGGTTGGCCGAGCGGCTCCAGCGGCCGAGCCCGCTGAAGTCGCGCCTGTCGCGGCACCGGGTCACGCTGCTCGCGATCGCGATCCCGGTGCTGCTGTTCCTGATCTTCTTCCTGGCGACGCACGTGAAGATCACGTTCAAGTGATGAGTTGACCCGCTGGTTTGTGGCCGATCGCTTCACGCGCTAGAATAGACTCTTTCCCTCGTCCGAAACGTAAGACTGTTAACCCTCATGCAGATTCGTAACTTTTCGATCATCGCCCACATTGACCACGGGAAATCCACCCTGTCCGACCGGCTGCTCATGCGGGCGGGCGCCATCACCGAGCGGGAGTTTCAGAACCAGATCCTGGACGACATGGATTTGGAGCGGGAGCGGGGGATTACGATCAAGGCGTCGGCCGTCACGGTGTTCCACGAGCACAACGGCGAGCCGTACATGCTGAACTTCATCGACACGCCGGGGCACGTGGACTTTCATTACGAGGTGCAGAAGGCGCTTCAGGCGTGCGAGGGGGCGATCCTGGTGGTCGATGCGACGCAGGGCGTGCAGGCGCAGACGGTCGCCAACGCGTACGCGGCCATCGAGGCGGGGCTGGAGATCATCCCTGTCATCAACAAGATCGATCTGCCGTCGGCGGACCCGATCAAGGTGGCGGAAGAGATCGAGCAGGTGCTCGGGTTCAAGGCGGAAGATGCGATCCTCGTCTCGGCCAAGACGGGGCAGGGGATAGACGAGCTGATCGCCAAGCTGTGCGAGCAGCTCCCGCCGCCGCGGGGGATCGCCGATGCGCCGACGCGGGCGCTGATCTTCGATTCGATCTACGACGACTACCGGGGGGTGATCACGTACGTCCGCGTGATCGACGGGGAGCTGCGCAAGGGGCAGAAGATCAAGTTCATGGGCAACGGGAAGGAGTACCAGGTCACCGAGCTGGGCAAGCTGATGCCGCGGCCGAGCCGGGTGGACCGGATCGGGACCGGGGAGGTCGGATTCCTGGTGGCGGCGATCAAGGACCTGCACGACGTGCGGGTCGGCGACACGGTCACGGATGCGCTGAAGCCGGCGGCGCAGGCGCTGCCGGGGTACAAGCCGATCCAGCAGATGGTTTTCTGCGACTTTTATCCGGGCGGTAAAACGCAGTACGAAGAGCTGCGGGACGCGATGGACCGGCTGCAGCTCAACGACTCATCCTTCACCTTCGCGCCGGAGAACAGCGACGCGCTGGGGTTCGGGTTTCGCTGCGGGTTCCTCGGCCTGCTGCACATGGAGATCATCCAGGAGCGGCTGGAGCGCGAGTTCAGCATCGAGATCGTGCAGACGGCGCCGACGGTCACGTACGAGATCAAGATGACGGACGGGACGCTGAAGCGGATCGATTCGCCGTCGGAGCTGCCGAACCTCACGCACGTGGAGGAGATTCGCGAGCCGTACATTCTGATGAATCTGATCCTGCCCGGCGACGGCGTCGGGGCGATCATGAAGCTCTGCGAGGACCGGCGGGGGATTTATAAGAAGACCGAGTACATCGGGGCGACGCGCGTCATCCTGGTGTATGAGATCCCGCTGGCCGAAGTCATTTACGATTTTTACGATCGTTTGAAGAGCGCCACGCGGGGTTACGGGACGATGGACTACGACTTCATCGGGTTCCGTGCCGGGGAGCTGGTGAAGATGGATATTCTCGTGAACGGGGACAAGGTGGATGCGCTGAGCGTGATCGTGCACAAGGACCATGCGGAGGCGCGGGGGAGAAAGCTGCTCGTGCGGCTGAAGGAGGAGATCGACCGGCATTTGTTCGAGATTCCTTTACAAGCCGCAATCGGGGGAAAGATCATCGCGCGGGAGACGATCAAGTCGGTGGGGAAGAATGTGACGGCCAAGTGCTACGGGGGGGACGTGACGCGGAAAAGAAAACTGTTGGAGAAGCAGAAGGAGGGGAAGAAGCGGATGAAGCGCGTGGGGAGCGTGGATATTCCGCAGGAGGCGTTTATGGCGATATTGGAGAGCGGGGACTAGCCGTGGCCTTGCCGGTCGCCGCAACAATTCTCGCCACGGTCGCGGAGCCGGGCGAAAGCGAGTCAGCTGAGGCTTGGCTTGACGTACAACGGCACGAACTTACTTGTGAGTCGGAGAATTACGGGTGCGGCTGCTGTGTGCATATCTGGGACGTTGAAGGGCCGCCAGAAGCAATCGATACGATTCCGCCAGCGCTGCGGTGTATAAGCGATTGGTCCAGAGGGACGAGGCAGGCTACGCGGCCACCGAGATCAACTTGAGTTATAATTCGAGTACGATGACCACCTCGACGCCCCTGCTCACCGCCGACGACCTGTGGCGCATGCCCAACAACGAGCGCCGGGAACTGGTCCGGGGAGAATTGCGCACCATGGCACCGGCCGGGTTTGATCATGGGGCAATCATTTCCAACATTCATTACCTGCTGACCGCGCATGTAAAGACTAATAAACTCGGCGTGGTTCTCGGCGCCGAAACCGGCTTCCTGCTGAGCAGCAGTCCCGACACCGTGCGGGCGCCCGACGTCGCGTTCGTGACGGCGTCCCGCGTACCCGGTGCCGGCCGGCCGGCCGGGTATTTTCCCGGTGCGCCAGACCTTGCGGCCGAAGTGGTGTCACCGCGCGATACCGTCGAGGAAGTTGAAGACAAGGTTGACGAGTACATCTCCGCCGGCGCTCGGCTGGTCTGGGTCATCAATCCCAAGCGCCGCTCGGTCACGATCTACCAGCCTGACGCGAATCCGATCGTGCTCCGCGACGGCGACGCGCTCGACGGCGCCGGCGTCGTGCCGGGGTTCCGGTGCGCGGTCTCTGAGATCTTCGCGTAGGAAACTGCCTCGTTTGCCGGTAGTGCCGGGGAAGCAGACATGATTGAGCCACCCACCTCAAACCAGGACCTCTCCACCACCTCCACCCGCGGCGCGCTTGCCACGCTGCGAATCATCTGGGCCGCGCTGCTCGTCGGAGAACTGGTGTTTCTCGGCGTGATCTTCTTCCTCCTGCGCGGGGCCAACCCGCCGGCGCCGGGACCGGCCGACGTCACGCGCATGCTTTTTTTTGCGAGCATCGTTTTCCTCGCCGGCGGTGTGGTTGTGGGGTTCGTGCTTCGCTCTCGCCTGTACAATCCGCGGCAGGCGGACGGGTCGGTGGCGCCCGGCAAGTACGTCACCGGAAACATCATCTTCCTGGCATTGTGCGAGGGGCCGGCTTTTTTCGGGCTGGTCGTGTGCATGCTGAGCGGGCACTTCCTCCCGGCGGTGGCGGTGCCGGCGGTGGCGATGGCGATCCAACTGCTCAATTTCCCCACGGGCGCGCCGCTGGAGCCGACCGGGATTCCGCAGCGGCCGCGGTAGGGCGGCTAGGCCAAGTCCCGCCCCGCTCTAGCCGATGATGTTGCGGAGGGATATGTCGCAAGCACCCCCGCAATCGTTGCCGGCCGCCGCAACCCCGCCGCCGCTGCCGTCGGCATCCGCACCGCCGTCGGAATTCCCGGAGGCATTCCCGCAGGCGACGCCGGTGATTCCCTACGCCACGCCGTACGGGTTCCAGGCGCCGGCAGCGCCGGAGGGGATGTGGCGCGACGGGCGGACGCTGGTGACGCTGCGTAATGTGGCGTTCCCGTGCCGGTGCGTGAAATGCAACGCGCCCGTGAGCGACTACCGGTGGGACAAGACCCTGCATTTTGCGCATCCGGCGCTGCTCCTGGTTATCCTGATTGGAGTTGGCCCTGGAATTCTCCTCTACCTCCTTCTTTCGATGTGCCTCCGCAGCAGTGCACGCATAAATCCAGCCCTCTGTGCGGCTCACCGCCGCCAATGGAAGGTCAGTACGGCTGTCGCCTGGCTTTTAGCTGCGGCGGGGATTAGCACATTCATTCTTGGCCTCTTCGCTGCCGCCGGCGGCCCCCTTGGAACGTTCAATCGGCCGGCAGCGTTGGATACCGGCTTAGGGTTGCTGATGTTCTTCGCCGGCATTGTGTGGGCTCGCGTGCGTGGGCGCGTGCTCGTGGCTACGAACATTGACGTGCAACAGGCGCGCTTCGCCGGCGCGGGGCGAGCATTCCTCGATTCGCTGTCGGAAATGCCAACGCAGCTTGCTCACCAACATGCGGCCTACATTCCTCCTGCACGGGAGCTCGTTCGTTTGCCGCCGCCGGGGGTTCTGTTTTAGTCTTACCGTCCCCAATCTGCGTCTCGACTCCGGTCCGTACTACTCCGTGGCCGAGGTCACGTCGGCGACGTTTTGGGCCTCCTGGAGCGCACGACCGAGACGGTCCTCGGGCGTGAGGCCGGCGTTGCAACATCAGGCAGGGGACGCGGAGGTAGGGGCGGGCATGCTCACGGCCAATGTGTCGAGCCGGCACGCCGGGCGGAATTGGCGGATGTGTGCGGCGGCGTCTTCGGGGGTTTTTGCAAGGCCGGTCGAGAGGAGGTACGCGGCGGCGACGGCGGCGCTGCGGGAGTAGCCCAGGGCGCAATGGATGAGGACCGGCCCTGCGGGGGTGTGGCGGCGGAGGAATGCGACCGCGGCGGAAAGCTCCTCGGGCGTCGGCGCCGTCAGGTCGAGCAGGGGGATGTTGAGGTAGGGCAGTTGCAGCAGGGGGAGGGGTTCGGAGTATTCGGCGGTGAGGTCGAGGACCGCGGTAATGCGGCTATCTGCCACGGCGCGCCGGGCTTGGTTGGTCGAGAGGTGGCGGCCGATCAGGAGGTTGGGGGCGATTTCGTTGTAAACGTCCGCCCCGCGACGCATGAAGGCCCGGGCGAGCGTGGCGCCGGCGATGTAGGGGAAGAGCACCAGTCGCGCCGTGAAGGGCACCCGGCCGGCGGATTTGCGGAAGACGGCCGGGCCGAGCCGCCAGTACGCGGCGGCGAGGATGCCGCAGCACACCGCCGGCCAGAGAAGCAGGAGGCCCCAGGGGCGGAGGTAGACGGATGCGATCAGGAGCAGGGCTACGCCGGTTGCGTATCGCACGGCCGAGCGGGCGTTGTAGAGCCGGCGCGGCGACGGCTCGGGCGCGGCGTCGGGGAAGAGGTACAGACAGAAGAAGCCGAGGAATTGGCCGGTGACGACGTCGAGGAGCTGGTGCTGGTGGGTGAGGAGGGTGGAGAGTCCGATGAGGATGAACCAGAGCTTGACCGAGAGGCGGACCAGGCCGCGCGTGTGGCGGACGTAGGTGACCCAGAGGATGCCGCGGAAGGCCAGGTGCAGGGAGGGGGCCATGTTGTAGGGGGCGTCGGCGGACCAGAGGAAGCGGAAGACGGGGGCGAAGAAGCCGGGGACAGGAGTGCGCGGGAACGCGGACGTCAACGGGAAGAGGAGGAAGCACGCGCAGGCGATCGCGAGCGAGGGGTAGAGGCGCTTGGTGTGGGTGTACAGCTCGGCCTTGTCGCGGCAGAGGAAGAACGAGGCGGCGAAGAACAGGTCGATCGACATGTACGGGACGATCATGGCGGGGATGATCGGGATGTAGCGGAGTTCCCATGGCAGGGCGGCGGTGGGGATGTGAGTGGTCCGAGCGCGAAGGTGGGTGAGCTGGTTGACGCCGCCGTAGATGAGGAGGAAGGAGAGGGAGGCGGTGGCGGACCAGAAGAATGCCGCAAGCCAGGGGCGAGATGGTGAATCGACGGCGGAGTCGCTCATGAGCATTGTGGCACATTATGCCTTGCGGGCGAGCGACACGGTGAAAATGCCCCAGCGGTCGATGTCCATGTCGAGCTTTTCGAAGCCGGCGTCGCGGACGAGCTGGTCCATCTCGGCCTGCGTGCGGCGGCGCATGACCCACGGCTCGTGGTCGCGGTTGATCAGGCAGCGGGCGATCATCTCCACCTGCGGATGCCACGGCTGGTTCGTGTAAACGAGATAGCCGCCGACGGGCAGGGCGGAGGCGAGGCCTGCGAGCGAGCGGCGGATCATTGCGTTGTCGGGGAACAGCTCGTAGAGGCCGGAGACGACGGCGACGTTCGGCCGCGGCTGGATGGACGCGAGCGAGGCGGGGTCGAACGCGTCGCCGGGGGCGTAGGTGACTTTTTCCGACAGACTCATCTCGGAGGCGAGCCGCCGGCCCTGGTCGAGCGCGTTGGCGCTGCGGTCGCGGCATAGGGCGCGCACGTCGTGCACCGGCGGCAGGTGCGTGAGCGTGTCGAGGAGATACCGGCCGGGGCCGGCGGCGATGTCCACGATCCGAACGCTCTCCCCCTCTTTCACGAGTACGCAAATTGCGCGGCGGAGAGTCTGCTGGAGGTGCACCTTGCGCTGGCGGATGCCGCGCCAGCCGATGGAGTTGAGGTAGAAGTAGTCGATCAGCTTGCCCAGCGGCGTGAAGCCGGCGGGCTGGTTGCGGTAGACCCCGTCGAGGGATTGGCCGGAATCGAAGCCGGTGCGCCAGCCGAGGCGGATGCCCTGGGAGAGGCGGCCGAAGGTCCGCAGGCCGAGGCGCTGGGCGGCGAAGGACCATCGCTTGGCGCACCAGATCGGGCGGCCGCGGCGGAGCTGCTGGTACTCGGTCCACGTGTAACCCTGGCGATCGGCGTCGGTCAACGGAAGGCGCGGCAGGCCGTGCTCGAAGGCGCGTGTGATGAATTCCCTTGCTCGGGAGATGGGGAGGTGGCGGTCGCTGTCGTGCAGGATCGCGTGGTAGAAACCGGGGTAGAGCTGCCGCTCTTTCCACGGCGATGAGAGGCGATTGAAGAAATCTTCCTGCGCCCGGTTGTGCACGACGCAGTCTGAGCCGGCCGAGAGGAGCAGCGTCGGCGTGGTGATCGCACCGGCGTCCTTGATGAGGCGCGTGGAGGTGTCGTGCAGGTCGAGGAGGATGTTGGTGGCGATCTCGCGCGAGACAAGCGGGTCATTCCGGTAGGCCGCGGCCTGCTCGGCGTCGTGCGTGATCATCGTCGCCTTGACGTAGCTCTTGACCATATTGAACCGGCCGAACATTTGAGCGAGGCGAAGCGACGGCAAGGCGAGCGGGACGTAGAGCTTCACGCGAAACGCCGGGGCGGCCAGGACCATCGCGCGGATCGGCGCGGCGAAATCGTGGACCCACGCGGCGGCGATCACCGCGCCCACGCTGTGGGCGATCACCGCCATGTTCTCGACCGGGATGCCGCGCTCCGCCGCGAGGTGCCGCGCGAAGGCGTCGGCGTCCTTGACGAAGACCGACAGCGACTCGGCATACCCGCGGCGGCCGGGTGAGCGGCCGTGGCCGCGGGCGTCCCAGGCGAAGACGGCGGCGTCGGCCAGGTCGAGCTTTTCGACCAGGTCCTGCCAGCGGCCGGAGTGCTCGTGGCCGCGGTGGAAGAGGAGGATCGCTCTGCTCGCGGGGGTCGCCGGCAGCCAGGCGCGGTAGAAGAGTTCGACGCCATCGTGCGTGACGAAGGTGTGTTCGGTTGAGTGAAGCGCGGGGCGTCGGGCGCCGGCAAGGAGGGATTGGCGGGCTTCGGGGGTCAGGCCGACGGGGGATTCCTGGAATAACGTGCAGCTCATGACAGGGGCATTAGCAGGGGGTGTGCCGGGGGGCGGGGATGTCATTAGTGGCTCCTTTGCCAGGAGTTAGTGTGTCGGAGGCGAGATCGAATCGCTGCTCGGGTTGGTCGATGCAGTCGCGTGTTGTACGGCCGGTGTGCACTGCGTGTATGGCGGCCGCAGTGCGGCGACGACGCCGTGAAGGTCCTCTGCGATCTGCCGGGCGGAGGCGCGTCCGGCCGGCAGGTGCTCATAGCTACGGGGCGTTCCAATCGAGAGGCGCAGCCCGCCGGGTCTGGGAATCCACGCGCCTTTGGGCCAGGCGCGGTGGGCGCCATCGAGGTAGCACGGGACGGCCGGGACGGCGGTGCCGGCGAGCAGCTCGCCGATGCCGGGTTTGAACGCGCCCAACTCCCCGGTGGGCGAGCGCGTGCCTTCCGGGAAGACGATCAGGATATTGCCGTCGGGGTTGGCCAGGAGCTCGCGACAGAGCTGCATGCTCTGGCGGATGTGCACCTTGCGGTGGAACGGCAGGGCGTTGACAACGATTGCTGCAAGGCACACGCGCGGCACCGAGACGAAGAAGTAATCGGCCGCCGCGGCGGGGAAGGCGCGGTGCAGCTTGGGCAGCGGCAGGGCACTGAGCAGGCACACGGCGTCCAGGTGTGAGGTGTGGTTGCAGACCATTACGAACGAGCCTTCTTTCGGAAGGTTCTTCCGGCCGGCGATGCGGAGGCGGTGGTAGAGGCCCACCCACGAGCGGATGGTGACGGCGGCTGCGATGCGCAAGCCGTACGTCAGCATGTCCGGCTCGCGCGGGAAACGCCGTAGCCGCTGGACGAACGGCTCGGCGAGGTCCGGCGCGGGTTCATAGTGGAACGTGGTCATCCGGCCGCTCATTATGCATTACGGACGGGCGGGCAGTGCGTAAATCCGCCAGTGGTCCTCGTCGTGGGGGTAGTCGAGGAAGAGCGTGGCACCCGGCGGCGGGGCGGGGGGCTTGGTGCGAGGACGAACCACCATGACGATCAATTGAGTTCGCTCGGCCGGCAAAAGGTTCGACACCTGCTGCGCCGAAATCCACGGCGTCGGGCGGTTGAGATAGATCGACAGGTCCGGGGAGAGGCGCTTGTTCGGGTCGGGGTGGGCGTTGTAGATCACCGCGTCGGGGTGGGCGGACCAGATCTTATGGGCAAGGTCCATCATTTCACTGCGCGCGTACGGTGCTCTTGTGTAGCCGGCCATGAAGACGGCGTGCCACGCGAGCATGACCGCCGTGGTGCCGACGGCGAGCGCGATGGCCGAGCGGCGGCGGCGGTACACCATGTATGCCACGACCAGCAACAGGAGCAGAGCGATCGCGGCGGCAAGGCCGGTCAGGGCGCCGTACCACGGACGGCCGGCCGAGTCGCGGAGGCCTTTCACGAGGCCGATCGCGCCGGCGACGGGAACGACCAGGACCATGACGGCCAGAAAGACCCATTGCAGCCGGTCGAGGTAAACACTGGGATGGCGAATGAAATGGAAGAGACCGAGAGCGCAGAGCACCGCCGTGGGGCCAATCAGCGGGAAGAGGTAACGGTCCTTCCGGTCCTTGAAGCAGACCATTACCGCCAGCGGCAGCAGCACGAGTAACAGCGGCAAAACCAGTCGGCCGGCCGACCAGCGATCTTCCTCGTCGACCTCCCGCCCCAACGCGACTGAGATTGCGAGCCATCCGCCGATGGCGAGGAACGGAATCCACGGGACAAAATACGGAACTAAGAGCAGGTACGTGATCGGCGAATCGGAGCGGACGGTGTCGGCCCGCATGACCTCCTTCAACCACACCGACCACTGCTGCCCGCCGCCCGCGTGCATGAGGACGGCGGCGTACCACGGCAGCGCGACGGCGGCCCAGGCGAGCACGCCGGCGAGCGAGGGGTACAACCAGCCGCCGTTCACTGCCGACGCCACTTCGTCCCCGCCCCGCCTACGCCGCCAAAGGAGGAACGCGGCCAACGGGACGATGGTTTGCAGGAGCGACACCGGCCCCTTGCTCATGAACGCCAGTCCGCCGGCAACGCCGGCGCCGATACAGCCGATCCATCGGCGGCGCTGGAACACGGCGTGGGCGAGGAAAGCGTTGGTCGCATTGACCCACAGCGCAAGATGAACGTCGCTGGTGGCGGTGCGGCCGAAGCGGAGGAAGAAGAAGCTTCCGCCGCAGACCAGTGCCGCGACCAGGCCGAATGTAGGAGCTTTCTGGTCGTCGCCGATCGCGCGGCCGAACTCGTACACCGCGACGAGCATCAGGCACGCCGCCAGCAGTGACGGCCAGCGCGCTTCCCACGCCAGCCGGCGGTACGCGGCCTCCCGTGCGGTCGGGTCTTGATTCGATATCTCCCGCAGCGTCTGGGGCCGGATGGCGGCGGCGGTGATCCACGCGACCAGCGGCGGCTTCTTCGTCCGGCTCTCGCCCTCCAGCGTCGGCAGCAGCCAGTGGCCCGTCCGCCGTACCTCCATCGCAGTGGCGACGACCAGGTTTTCCATCGTGTTGGAAAACTCCATCCACGTCAGCAGCGGCGCGTTGGCGGCGAAGAAAACCACGACCAGCAGCGGCCAGACAACGGCGCGGCCCGGCCCGATTGTTTTCGCGTAGCCGACGCTCGGCGAAAGGACCTCCGTTGCTGGCGGCGTGCCGGTCGTCATCACTGCAGACCGTAAAACCAGTGCACGATTCTGGCAAACAGCGGCGCGACGAAGATGAGCGAGTCGATGCGGTCGAGGATGCCGCCGTGGCCGGGAATCGTCGCGCCCATGTCCTTGATGCCGATGTCGCGCTTGATGAGCGAGATGGAGAGGTCGCCGAGCTGCCCGCCGACGCCCACAATGATGCCCGTCAGCACGAGCTGCGCCGGCCCGAATTGCGGAAGCGAAAACCGCAGCAGCCACGGCAGGACCATTGCCACGGCGAGGGCGCCGACCGCCCCCTCCCAAGTCTTGCCGGGGCTGATGTTGCCGCGGAGCTTGTGCCGCCCGAGCAGCTTTCCGCAGGTGAAGGCGGCCACGTCGTTCAGTTCCGTCGCCAGGCCGATGTAGAGCACGTAGCCGTAGCACTGCGGGTTGGGGGCGTTGGCCAGGTAGCCGAAGTGGCCGAACATCCAGCCGAGGAGGAAATATCCAAGGATGCACAACGCGACGGTCTGGAGCTGTCCCTGCGTGCGGTTGCGGACGATGGGAATGAGGATGAACGCCAGGATCGCGTAGATCGGCACGGCGCTGAACGAGCTGTAACGGCTCGGTTGCGAGTCGAGCTTGTGCGGGACGAACGCCGTCGTCGCCGTGGCAATGATCGCGACGTACACGGCCGCCGTCATCCACCAGTCGGCGTAAAGGCCGGTCGCGCGGGCGAATTCCTTGAACCCGAAGACCGCCAGCACGCACACCGCCGCGATCACCGCCGGCCGGCCGAGGAACACGACCAGCAGGAACGCCGGAGCCATCACCAGCCAACTCCGGTAGGTCAGCCAGACCGAGCGGATGCTCTTCTTGAGGACGAAGGTGAAGAGGCACAGGACAAGCCCGGCGACGACCAGGACGCCGGGGATGATGAAGAGGTACGCCAGGAAGATGCGGCTGTGCAGGGCGGCGGTGGGGGACATAAGCGTCACCGGCCAGGCGTCGGCCGCTTCCGTGCTTCGAGGGCGCGCATAATCCGGGCGAGCCGCACCCAGATCGTCTGGACGCAGCCGGCGATTACGACCAGGCACGTCCAGTCCAGTATCGTCAAACCGCCCGGGCGGGGGTTGGGTTTTGAAGTAAAGAGCGTCATCACCGTGAGCCACGCGCCTACGTGCACGGCGACCATGCGCCAGGGCTTGGACATGACGCCGGAGAATTCGCGGCGGGTGCCGACGGCCTGGCCTAACATGCCGACGTACGCCGTCAGCAGGGCGAAGATCGCCGCCCAGTATGCCGTGAAGGGGGAGCAGAGGCGCGAATGCGCCACGCCGGCGAAGATGACCACGTCGCTGACGCGGTCCGGCAGGTCGTTGAGGATCTCGCCGCGCAGCGACGCCTTGCCCGAGGCGATCGCGACCATGCCGTCGAGCATGTTCATCCACAGGCGCACGTAACAGAACGCCGGCGCGAGCAGGAGCATCGGCACGGTGAGCCACGGCCGGCGGTCCGATAACCAGAAACACACGCCGGCCGCCGATGCGGCAAGCATCGACAGGTAAGAGACCGTGTCCGGGTGCACACCGTGCCGCACGCACCACGCAACCGCTCCCGCGGCGGTGCGGCGGAAGAGGCCGGCGATCGGTCGCCGCGAAGTCGGCTCGTACGCGGGGGCGGGCGAGCTGCTGGGGCTGAGCTGCGTCATGGTCGTTACAGAGTCCCCGGCCACGCGCGATTCGCCCGCGTGATTCGCCCGGAAGAACCCGCTGAAATCTACCCGAAAGGGGGGGCGGCCGCACAACACGCCCGCGCGCCGCGCGTAATAACGCCGGAGGGCATGACCGTGGAGGTCACGCGAGGCCCGGAGCGCTCGGAGGGTGCTCCGGGCCTGCTCTCTTTTGCGGGGCGGCGAGGCTAGAATTGCCGCCTCGATGGCGAAGAATCGCACACAGTTCCTCTGCGGCCAGTGCGGCAGCGTACACCCCAAGTGGATGGGCAAGTGCCCCGACTGCGGCACGTGGGACAGCCTCCAGGAATACAAGGCCCCCACGCCCGACGCCCGCCAGGCGGCCGTGCGCACGCCGGCGGCGCTGGCCCACACCGGCGACCTCGTCCACGGCGCGGAAGCCGTCGCCATCGCCGAGATCGACGAGTCGGGCACGCCGTTCATCCCCAGCGGTATCGGCGAATTCGACCGCATCCTCGGCGGCGGGATCGTCCCAGGGTCGGCCGTGCTCGTCGGCGGGGAGCCGGGGATCGGAAAGTCCACGCTGTTGTTGCAGGTTGCGCACGAGTTGGCCCGCGACGGCGCCGCGGCTGTTAAAGTCCTCTACGTCACCAGCGAAGAATCGGCGCGCCAGACGAAGCTGCGGGCGGCGCGGCTCGGCGTTACTTCGGACCAGCTCCTGGTGTTGGCGGAGACGAACCTCGAGCGAATTCTCAACCAGATCCACAAGCAGCAGCCGGCGGTCGTAGTGATCGACTCGATCCAGATGATCTACAAACCCGACATCCCCGCCGCGCCCGGCTCGGTCACGCAGCTCCGCGATTGCTGCATGGACCTGGTTTACCTGGCCAAGACCAGCGGCATCGCGGTGCTCTTCGTCGGCCACGTCACCAAGGCCGGCACCTTGGCCGGCCCCAAGATCATCGAGCACATCGTGGACACCGTCGTCTATTTCGAAGGCGACCGCTTCCACTCCCACCGCATCGTCCGCTGCGTGAAGAACCGGTTTGGCAGCACGCAGGAAGTCGGCCTCTTCGAGATGACCGGCGAAGGCCTGCGGCAGGTGACCGACCCGGGCAACCTCTTCGTCGAGCAGTATGGCCCGCAAGGCCAGCCCAGCGGGTCGGTCATCACCGCCGCAATGCAGGGCTCGCGCGTGCTCCTGGTTGAAGTCCAGGCGCTGACGGCCAGCAGCGTCATCGGCGCCGCCAAGCGCAAGACCAGCGGCGTCAGCGCCGACCGCGTCGCCATGATCATCGCCGTGCTGGAAAAACGCTGCGAACTGCGCCTGGCGGCCGACGACGTATTCGTCAACATCGCCGGCGGCGTGAAGGTCGTCGAGCCGGCCGTCGACCTGGCGATCGCGCTGGCGATCGCGTCCGCCCACGTGAACCGCCCCCTGGCCAACGGTACGCTGGCCGTCGGCGAGCTGGGCCTCGGCGGCGAAGTCCGCAGCGTGCCGCAGCTCGAAGTGCGGCTTCGCGAGGCGTCGCGCATGGGGTTGGGGCACGCGATCGTCCCGCACGTCGGCGGCGGCGTTCCGAAGCTCGGCGGGATGGCGCTGCACGAGGTCCGCCGGCTCTCGCAGGCGATGGCGGAGTTGTAGGCAATCCACAGCGAAGGAGGTCACATGCTCGGCGACGGTCTGAACCGGTATCGCGACGCGGGGCTGCTCGTGCTTCGAGTCGGACTGGGGGCGTGCTTCGTCGGACACGGCTGGCCCAAGCTCGCGGGCGGCCCGTCAATGTGGGCAGGCTTGGGCGGGGCGATGGGGAACTTCGGCATCCATTTCGCGCCGGCCGCTTGGGGGTTCGTCGGTGCGGCGATCGAGGTGTTCGGCGGCCTGTTGTTCGCCCTGGGCTTTCTCTTCCGGCCGGTGTGCGTGCTGCTCGTCGGACAGATGATTGTCGCGATGACTTACCACCTCCACGCCCAGGTCCCGTACGCGCGGGCCTTCGCCACGGGGTGGTCACACCCTCTGGAGGACGGGGTCGTATTCCTGGCGATGATCATCGTGGGGCCGGGGCGGTACAGCGTGGACGAGGGGATCTCGCGCGGCGTGGCCGAGGCGGAACACCGGCCGATCGTGGGCGTGACGCCGCAGGCTTAGGCGTGCCCGTCGGGGCAGATGCCGCGGAGGTAGTCGAACGAGTAGATCCCCGAGCCGTGGTTGTCCGACCAGTCGATGCGGAGGGCGTAGTTGCCGACGAGCTCGGCCGAGAGTGCGGCCAGCGGCGTCGCATAGTTCCCCGGCAGGATCGGCAGCAGCGTCTTCTTCTTCGCCTGCTGCTGCTCCTCGCGGACGGTCTTGCAGACGGCGCACGGGCACATTGAGCGCAGGTAGGAGATCGGGTAAGTGCAGGTGTGGCCGTCCTGCCAGGTGACTTCGAGCTTCTCGTCCTTTTTGAGGTTCAGGCGGGTTGGCGTGGTGGCGAGGGTCATGGGTGGCGGGGATCAGCGCCGCAGGATGCTGGCGCCCGTGGTGAGGAAGAACAGGAGCAGGGAGCCGTAGGCCATGAGTGCGGTGAGAAATCCGCCGTGGCCGATGTGCCGGTAGTAGAAGCCCGCCGCGGCGGACGGCAGGAACACGGCCGCAGCCACGAGGGCGACGGAGAGTGACGCACCCCCACCCGAACCGGAACCGGACGACAGCCGCTGGCGGCGCGTGAGGCGGTAGAATTGGCCGTCGGGGCGCTTCGGTCGTCGGGTTGGCATCGGGGCGGACATGGCGGTGTGGCAGACGTAACTGAACGGCTCCATCCTTCCCCCGACGTACTTTAGCACCTCCGAAGAACATCGGACAACGGACCTCGCGACCTCATCTGGCAAAACCGTACAGGTACCCAAGGCAGCCGGAGAGCAGGAGGCCGACGTTGAGCAGGAGGCCGAGGATTGCCGGGAGAGAGTGTTCGTCAACGTCCATCCCCAGCACCGCCGCCAGAGCTCCGGCGAAAGACGCAAACATCGTGCAACAAGCAAGGGCGGCGGTCCACTGCCAGAGGCCGCCGGCACAGACGAAGAGCAAGGCAATAACGAGGCAGGTCAGGGAGAGAAGTCCGCAGCGGACCTTGCGCAAGCGGCGGCGGTCCGGCGCCGCGTACCAGGGCTGGTACTCGAGGACGGGCGCTGATCGCTCGGGTTGGTCGTCGTCAGACGCCAAGCTTCTCCTTCAGACGTTCCTGCACCATTTTCGGGTTCAGCCCCCTGGCGGATTTCATCAGCATGCCGACAAGGGCGCCTATGGCGGCCTGTTTGCCTGCCTTGTAGTCCTGGAGGGGTCGCGGGTTTTGTAAGATGAGCGCGTCGATGGCGGCGTCAATCGCGGAGCTGTCGCTGACCTGCAGCAGCCCCAGTCCGCTGGCGATGGTCTCCGGCGGAGCATCCTCCTCGATCAGCCTGTCGAAAATGTGGCCGGCGGAGCTGGCGGCGAGCTTGTTCTGGTCGATCAGGTTGGCGATCTCGGCGACGCGCTCAGGGAGGATGCCGAGGTTGTTCAGAGCGCAGGCGCGTTCGTTGCAGAGGCGGCGGGCGTGGGAGAGGATCAGGTTCGCCACGCGCTTGGCGTCGGCGCCATGGCGCACGGCCTTCTCGTAAAAATCCCCGGTCTCCCGGTCGCCGGCGAGGATCGCCGCGTCCGCCGGCGAGAGGCCCAGCGCCTCTGTGTAGCGCTTGCGCCGGGCGGCGGGGAGCTCGCCGACCTGGGACTTGATCTCGGCCAGCCAGGCATCATCGACCTCGACGGGGACGAGGTCGGGGTCGGGGAAGTAGCGGTAGTCGTGGGCTTCTTCCTTGTCGCGCTGCCAATAGGTGGTGCCGGAGGATTCGTCCCAGCCGTAGGTGCTCTTTCGGCCGAGGTGGCCGGTCTCTTCCCACTGG
>Ga0308175_100000200_pt1 | contig 46277 bp, 34 predicted proteins | sample PhyCR1_3_FD_203893 | JGI IMG/M metagenome (GOLD analysis project Ga0308175, IMG submission 203893) | Soil microbial communities from UC Gill Tract Community Farm, Albany, California, United States - DLSLS.C.R1 | ecosystem: Environmental > Terrestrial > Soil > Agricultural land | place: USA...
CCCCGATCTTCTCGACGGCGCCTTGAAGGCGCCGCAGCTCGGCGGCATAGACCGACGGCACCCAGTAGATGCCGCCGCCGTCGCGCAGGGTCACCGCCGCCCACTTGCCGAGCGCCTTCACGATCGCGCGCCTGACGTCATCGGCGGTGTGCGTGGTGCGCAACGTGCGGAACCCGGCGAGCACGGCCCGGGCGATGTCATGGGAGGCCATGGGAGGCCATGTCGCTGGTGATCGCCTCGCTCGCGCGCTCCGGTCGCACGCGGGCTTCCTGCACGCTACGTTGCCCGCGTCGTCGCGGTTCTCGCGGACGATGGCGAAGACGATCTCGGCGTCGCTGCTCACAGCCTTCACCCACCGGCCGGCGGACTTCGCAAGCTCGCCAACGCGAGGCGGGTGGTGCGACCCGGAAATCCGTCGCTATGTCCGTTGCCACCGCACTGCGAGCGAAGTCGCGCAGGCCGTCGTTCGACCCAGAATGTGGTCGTGTGGCTCACAGCACCCGCGGTATGCTCACGCTAGGAGCAAACTGCCATGTGGTTCGAACGCCGCCTCGACACGATAACGCTCTCGGACCTTGAAGGATTGGTGAGAGAGCGCGTTCGCGAGAACCGCTCGCTCGACTACAAGGACGAGCAACCTGCCGCAGCCCAGGCAACCAACGACAAGAAGAGTGAGTTTGCCGTGGATGTGTCAGCATTGGCGAATGGCGTCGGCGGGTTGCTCGTCTACGGGTCGCAGAGGAACGCGAGAACAATCAACCCACCGGCATCCCACAGACGATCAACGGACTACGTGGATTCGTCCTCGATGCAGAGGAGACGAGGCTGCGCTCCCACCTGGAGGCTGCGCTCGATCCGCGGTTGCCTACCGGACTTCTCGAGTTCCATGGCGTTCTCGGAGGCGCGCAGGGGCCAGTCTTGCTGGTGCGCGTGAATAGAAGCTTCTCCGGTCCGCACATAGTTCGGGCTGACGGCCGATTTCGGAATGGGTTCTATGTGCGCGATGGTCCGCGGAACCGGAATCTCGATGCGAGAGGAGTTAGAGAAATCAGGAGGCGCCCGTTCCTCTAGAGGGTGGCGGTCGCATCATCCTGCATGTCGCACCTGCCGCGCTCGATGATAGCGAGGTGCTAGTCGATCCTCGCGACTGCCAACGCGTCGCATCCGAACAGCGCCTGCTGCCTCTGCGTGCGAGTTCGCCGGAACACTGCGATCATCATTTCAACATCGATGGGCTAGTGATCACTGCGTTGCAGATCAAGGACCGTTTCGTGGGGTATCTGCAGCCGATCCTCCATGCGATGTGGCAGGCGGGCGGACATGCCAGCTGTCCTCGGTATCACGGCGGCACGTATGACCGCAATTACGAGCTTCAGTGACCTTGCATCACGAGTCGATGGCTCGGGCATGTCGATGAGCGCTATCGAAACCACGGATGTCGACGAGAACAACGTGTCACCCCCTCGGCGCATACCTGGATGCGGTCCTCGGCCGGGTTCAGGATGACGATGAGGACGACACCGGGTGGCAGGCGCGCGGCTCCCGTGCGTTCGGCTGGTCCGTGCTGTGCTGGGCGAACGAAGCGAGAGGTCCGCGGGTTGACGTCGCCTTGCTCGTGAGAGCGCTGGCGAAGAAACGGATCGTGCCGAGGATCGAAAACGCTGAGCGGTTCGCGAGCGAGAGCCTCGTGCTGCTCTTGCGGCACGATCCGACGGGCGTCGAGTTCGACGTGTCCATGGCGTGGACGGACTTCGAGCACGCCGCGATCGCTGCATCTTCGGTCGCCGTCTTTGGTGTGGTGAAAGCTCCGATGGCACGCCCCGAAGACCGCAGCACAGGAGCCCGCTCGTGAGGTACGTGCGGGAATCCGGATGCGCTGACCCTGAGTGGCTGTAAGTCTTCGCTGGAAACGTAAATTAGGCCTCGCTGGCATGCGTAGGCAATGTGGACCCTGCTGCGATTTGCTGCATTGATCTGCACGTGGTGTTTCGATAGCCTCTACTCATCTCGCATGTGGGATGAGAGTGTCGGAGGCATTGATGTCGAGACGGCGTCCGCAGTGATCAGGGCGCGAGGTTCAGGGGCTGGATCGCACCGGCGTGACGGCTACGGGTGGGCTATCGATGCTGGAGTGAACGAGGAAGTGGTGAGGCGGTGACGCGCTGGCTGCACCCACCCGAGCTCGAGCGCCAGCGCGCACGAAATCTGTTCGATCCGATCGTCGAAGGCGACCGCTATGGCTTGTCACGCGAGCTCTCGCTCGCGGTGTAGGAGCGGGTGTGCGCGGATTCAACGGATAGCGCAGGCGTTTGCGACACGGAGCTGGCTCAGCGACGATTTCATGAGCTCGTCGCGCGCATTGCAGCACGCGGTGGACGGCTGCGCCCTGACGTCGGCCGGCTCACGCGTGTGGGGACCGAGAGCGCCGGCACGCCACTCGGCGTATGGGGCATCGCCGAGCTGGCTTCCCGTACACCCGGTCGGGGGACATTGGTCGCAGCGGAGGAGCGACGGTGGCGCGAGCGAGAACCGGCCCCGCCAGCTTCCCAGAAAACTGATGGGCCAGTGGAGAGGCCTGAGCTTCCGGGTGCCAGCGAGGTAACGCGCGCGATGGCCGCGTTGCAGCACAGGGCCGATTCAGAGCAAGCGAAGCCGGTGATCATGGCAGCGCCCGCCCAGGTGCGCCGACCACTTGACCCGAGTATGTGGGCATCACCCGTGCGAGGGCCGGAGCTCTTTGCCTCGCGCTCGACGGCTGCCCTCGGCGTTCCCGCGGAAGAATCGCGGCAACCCACCCCTGAGGTCCGGCCAATTGTAATGGCTTTGCGAGAGCAGCAGCTGACGGCGGTCGCGACCGGGCAAGGCACCGCGGAGGCGCTGGCAGCGGCCGAGCCGGCAACAGCAGCCGCAGTGCTGAGCGAGCTCCGGACTGAGCACATATCGGGGCACACGGCGCCTGTAGTAGCACGCGATCCATGGATATCCGCCGAGCTCCTGCCGCTGGTTCCCGGGCGCAACCCGCCACCGCTCCGCACCGACCCACTCCGTGCCGATCCGCCGATGGCGCTCCGCAAGGAAGCCGACCTCGACGGCGACGTCGACCCGGCACACCCCGCGGTCCGCGAAGCGCTCGATCGCCGCGGTGACGGACATCCGCTCCCCAACACGATCCAGTACGAGATGGAGCGCGCGTTCGGGACCGAGCTCGCACGTGTCCGCATCCACATCGACGCACTCGCCGACTGCGCCGCCCGCGCACTTCACGCCCGGGCCTTCACCGTCGGCGAAGACATCTTCTTCTCGGCCGGCGCGTTCGCGCCGAGCTCCTCGTCGGGCCAGAAACTACTGGCCCACGAGCTCGCGCACGTCGTCCAGGGCTGGCAGGGCCGCACCCAGGCCGCCGGTGGCGATGCGACACGCGTCAGCGACCCCGGCGACGTCCTGGAGCGCGAAGCCGACGCGACCGCCGAGCGGATCCAGGGCCAACTCGAACTTGGTGCCAACGACTTCGCGCACCAATCGACCACCGCGCACCAACCGATCGCCGCCGCCGCGAGCAACCCGACCGTAGCCGACGCGAACCAACCAACCGCAGCTACCGCGCACCATCCGACCGCAGCCAATTCGCACCATCCGACCGCAGCCAATTCGCACCATCCGATTGCATCCGCCAGGCGCCTGCCGATCGCTGCCGCGGCGAGTCACCTGCGGTCACCGCACGCCATCGATCGCATGTTCGGAGCCGCACATCGCTCGCTCGTCCGGGGCGCGGACGCGCCCGCACACGGCGTCTGGCGTACACCGCAGGCCGGTGCGCGCAGCGGCGTTGGCGACGATACGCCGATCGCGATGTCGGTGTCGCTCTCCGGCATCACGCTCGTCGTCCCGGAGACCGTGCGATTCCGCGCCGGCTCCCGCCTGGAGCAAGGCATGGGCGTCGCGCTGCGCCGCCTGATCGGCCCGGCGTACCAGGCCGGAATGGAGCGTCGCCTGATGCGCCATCTGAGCGCCGGCGGGCTGCACGCGTCGGGCTCGCTCGCCGGCGCCGCGCGCGGCGGCGAGCTCATGGGCAGCCTGACGATGTCGCCCGACATCGCGACGCGAACGCTCGGCTGGCTCGACGCGCAGAACATCGCTGTCGATCTGTCGACCGCGCAGCGCCAGCTGCTCAGCCTCGGCGTCGCCACGACGCAGGCGTGGGCCGGCTTCCCTGCGCGCAACCTGCAGGAGCTCGGCGAGGCGCCGCTGCCCGCCTGGTATCGCTACGACCTGTTCGTGCGCGAGGTCGCGCACCAGGGCACCCAGCTCAACGCGTACGTCACTGCGGTCGAACGCTTCCGCGCATCCTCGCAGGAGGGCGATCGCGCCGCCGCGGTCACCGCCCTGCGCACGCTGCTGGCCGCGGTCAACACCTCCGCACACGTGCTGGAGGCCATCCGCGCCGACGCCGCGCTGATCTCGCACGCCGCGTACCGCGCGCTGTGGCCCACGCCGGCGGGCCAGCCGGCGCGCCTGGCCGACGCCAACACGCCCCCGAACGCGCGGGTCGCCGAGCTGTTCCTCATCTTCGCGCCGACCCAGCCCGCACTCGCGCAGACCGCCGACACCGATCCGGCGTCGCGCCACGAGCTGCTCGAGCGGTTCTCGCGCTTCATGACCAACGCGATGACGACCGGCGCCGGCGGCGATCAGGTGCTCCAGGATCAGCCCGGCCGCGCCAACGCGCCGCCCCATCCATCGCAGATGAGCGCATACCCCGCGCTCCAGCCCCCGCTGTTCGAGGCCGCCCTGCAGACCGATCACCGGTTCACGATGGCGCTGCAGTTCCCGACGGTGTTCGACGCGTTCGCGCACTACTCGTACTTCTGGGAGCGCATCCGGATTCCGGACAGCCAGATCGGCGGAGTGATCGACGCCGACCACGCTACCGGCAAGCGCCCGACCTGGGGCGAGGTCGGCAGCGCGCGCATGAGCCGTGCCAACCGCTACGCACAGGCCGACCTCGGTCGCGCCATCGACCAGATCACCGGCAGCCTCGGCGACGCCGGCATGGGCGCGCTCGATGTCGCGGCCGCCGCGGCGATCTTCCGCTACGTCGGCACCGGCATCCGGCTGGCGTTCGAGATCATCACGCGCCCCGCCAACGAGCAGGCGGTGGTGTTCCCTGAGGAGGGCCTGTACCTCGTGCGTTGCCGCGCCGTCCCGCTCAACCAGGACGACGCCGAGGTCGTGCGCGCGCCCAGCGTCGCGTACCTCCCGGTGTTCGCGCGGGCCGGCGCGCAGATGGCCGAGGCCCAGGTCTCCGCCGCCAGCAGCGAGCATGATCAGGCGCTCGCGCGGATGGCCGAGATCGACGCCGCGCTGCGCGACCCCGCAATCCCCAACCGCGCCGATCTCGAGGCCGAGCGCGCCGATCTGGTGGCATCGATCGGCTCGGTGCCCGCGCGGATCGCGCTCCAGCAGCGCCTGCTCAACGATCGCCTGCGCACCGTGCCGGCGAGCTCTCCCGAGGCCGCGGCGATCCACCGCCAGCTCGAGGCGCTACAGCAGATGCTCGAGGTCCGCCAATCGCGCGCCTCCGATCTCACCGGCTCCGAGGTGCTCAACGCAACGTTCGTTTCCGACGAACGCCAGACCCTACGCCTGATCATGGAGGCCGCGCCTCGGCCTGCGCGCGGCGCGCGCCAGCGCTACTACGTCTCGGACGTCACCACCCCCAACAGTACGCACGCCGAGGGCAGCGGCGCCACGCGCTCCGACGCGATCCTCGCAGCGATCCAGTCGATCCTGGAGTCCGCGGTCGGCGCCTACGGCCGTGGCGAGGTCGCCGTCCAGATCGACGGTCGCACATTCTCGCGCCGCATCGAGGCGGGCCAGACCGCGCTGCTCATGGAGACCATCGAGAACACCGCCACGGTGCTCTCGATCGCCGCGGTCGCCGCTGCGCCATTCACCGGCGGCGCATCGCTCTCGATCCTGTTGCCGCTCGGCGCGCTCGGCGCGATCCCCTCGGCGTTCCGGCTCGCCACCCGCGCCGAGAACGGCACGCTCCGCCTCGATCTGCAGACCGCGATGGACGTGGTCAACATCGCCGGTGGCCTGATCGGCCTCGGCCAGGCCGCCACGCCGCTGCGCATGGTGCGGCTCAGCGGCGCCCTGATGATCGCCGGCATCGCCGCCAACGGCTCCGGCATGCTGCTGATGGGCGCCGGCATGATCGCGCAGATCGAGATGCTCGCCGGTCTGCCGCCCGGCCTGCGCGCCGCGCGCATGATGGAGATCGTCGCCCAGGGCATGATCGCCGCCGGCCTCGCGGTCGGCACCATGCTCGCCGAGCGCGCCCGCGCCCGGCAATCCGAAGCCGCCGTCACCGCCACCGACGACGAGGCCGCGCGCGGCATCACCGGCATCCACGACGAGGCCGGCATGTCCGGTCGCCGTGGCAACCAGGGCCCGATGCGCTCCGAGCAGATGAGCATGGACGGCGTCGAGGTCACGACCGAGTTCAACGGGTTGTCGGGCCGCCTCCAAGGCTTCGTGCGCCAGATGGAGCGTCGCGGCTGGGTTCGCACCAGCGAGATCTCGCCCGCAGAACTCAGCGAGCTGTCGCGCTGGTTCGGCCGCGAGATCGGCGTGGTCCAGAACCCCAACATCGGCCGCCTGCGACTGATCCTCGGGACCCGCAACGGCGTGCTGAAGGCGCAGGTCCGGCCCGGCGAGATCTTCCTCGTGCACACCCACCCCGTCATGACCTCGGAGCCCGGTCACTTCTCCGGCACCGACATCCCGAACGCTGGCGTGCGCGTCGAAGCCGTGGTCGACTGGAACGGCCTAATCACCTACTTCAACCGCGATGGCGTGCTCAACCCGCGATCCGAGACGACCGGCGTGGTCCTCCCCATGGACTACAATGCAGGCTTCATGAACCCAGAGGGCATGATCGTCGGCTACGGCACGATCCGCTGGATACCGCTCGGCGACGGCACCTTCCAGGTGAGCGTGCGATGAAGCCGCCCAGCTGCACGTTCTGCGGCCGCATCGTGCTCGAGTTCGAGGGCCAATTCGAGATCCTGCACGCTTACCTGCTCGAGCCCACGCAACGCGACGGCGTCCCCGTCGGCACGTGCCACCTTGCCTGCCTCGCCGGCTCGCCGTGGGTCACGCTGTGGGCCGACCGCCGTGCCCACCACCACGCCGCCGTGCTTCGCCACGACGCCATCGGCCAGGACGCCCAGCACCGCGCGTTCCGCGACCGCCGCAACCGCGAGTGGGTCGTCATCGCTGCCACCGGCGAAGTGTTCGGCTGGCGCATCGGCGCCGAGCGCACCGCCCCTCGCCGCGACGGCGGCCGCCTGTTCCCCGTCGAGCAAGAATACAACCTCGAGCTTCCCGATCAGGCCCCGCTCATCGCCGAGGCCCAAACCGCCCTCGACCAGCGCAAGCGCTACCCGCTTCCCCGACTCGTCGACGCTCTCGGCCTCACAGACGCGATCCTGCACCCTGCCGCCCTCGCCGACGGCGCCTTCGTGCTCGACGCCTCGCTCCGCCGCTACTGGTCCGCCACCGCCGTCTCCGCCCGCGTCCGCTACGCCCGCTGGATCCCCGACGCTGCGATCGCCCTCATCGAGGGCCACGAGCGGTAGCCGATGCGCCAGTCGTGCGCAACTCCGCGCCAAGTTGCGCAGGTTCAGCACAAGCTGCACGCCGGGGCACCGCACGTCCGGCGCTCGTGCGAATCGAACGAAGCCCGACGAGGTGTCTGGAACGACCACCTCGCGCGCATACGGCTGGCGTTCGTCGTCCGCGCCGTTGCGAAGCTTAGCTACGATCGTGCCCAGCTCTTCGACGAAGAGTCGTGGTGCTTTTTCGCGATGCTGCTCCCACCACGCCCGCTTCTCCCCGCAAACGCCTTGTGAACAATGAGCGCACGAACGACGCGCTCGACCTCGACCGCTGCCTCCGGGATCGGATTCATCGACGTGCGCGCGCGAACAGCCGCTGCTGCTCGACGAACCCGGAGCTGGTGCGCCGCTCCTCGGACAGATCATCCAGCCGAACCGCGGACAGCAACATCTCCGTCTGGGCGAGGGCCGTCGCCGGGTCGAGCCGGCGCAGTTCGGCGTCCTCGAAACGCCGCCGAGGCGCCAGCGTCGGCTCCGCAAGCAGCCAATGCTGGCCAGGTAGAGGATTCTGGTGTCGACGTGCTCGGTACCCCTGACCTTGTGGAACCAGACGGCGATGCCGGTGGCCGGTGAGGATAACCACCAGAGGCGATGCTGGCGACGACCCCGAAACAGCTGCCGGCTGCAAGCCCTGATCTGATCGCGTGATCAATCTACGCGGGTCCGGCCATGTTCTGGGTCATGAGATTCGCCTTGATCTGTGTCGCACTCGCGGCGTGCCACGGCTCGCACCCGGCGGGACCCGATGCCGGCATCGACGCGATGCCCGGTGCGATGGCCGACGCGGCGCCCGATGTGATGGCCGATGCGACGCCCGATGCCGGTGGACCGATCCATGTCCACGCGCAGCTGATCGGCGCGCCGGTCGCGGGGCTCCCGGTGCTGTTTCACGATCCGTCGGGGACGCTGATCGGCCGCGCGCTCACCGATGCCGGCGGTGATGCGATCGGCGACGTGCCGGACGGCAGCATGGTGACCGTCGTGTTTCCGGCGACCTCGCGCGACAACACCATGATGAACACCGTCGTGGCGGCCGCGCGCGGCGACCAGCTCGTGTTCGGGAGCCCGGCGCTGCCGCCGCGGGGCACGTGGACCGCGACGGTCCCGCCGTACACCGGCACCGTGGCCGCGCTCGACTACAATATCGCCTTCCCCTGTATCGTCGGCGATAGCCAGACCACCAGCATCGATCTCCAGGCGGCGTGCGTGCCTCCCGCACACGGACCGGCGATGGCGGTGGCCGCCGATGTCGGGGTGCCGGGGGGATTCGCCCCGCGGGCCTACATCGAGCAGGTCGACGTCGCGCTTCCCGCCGGTGGGAACCTCGCCTTCACCGGCGCCTGGCTGCCGGCGGTGAGCCAGGCGTTCGCGGTGACCGGCGTGCCGAACGGCGCGGAGATCGGGATCGGCAAGACGTGGTACCGCGGCGGCCTGCCGTACTTCGGCTTCGCGCGGATGATCCCGGGCGTCACGTCGGGGACGCTGCCCGGGCCCGGCGGCGGTGATGCGTGGCGCGCCGAGACGATCGTGTGCCTCGATCCGCAGATCCAGCAGTGCCAGATCCGTTTTCGCGACGCGACCGACCCGCTGCAGCTCGGCGATGACTTCGCGGCGCACCGCACGGCGTGGCTCGGCCGGCCGACGCTGACCTTCGGCGCGCGCGCGACGAGCGCGTGGACCACCGACATCGCGCCGGATGCGACGATCCTCGCGACCCGCATCTTCGGGTTCGACGAGAACTCGATCCCGCAGGCCGAGTGGGACGTCGTGCAGCCCGCGGTCGCCGCGACGTCGGGTACGGTCACGCTCCCCGAGCTGCCGGCCGACCTCGCGCCGCTCTGGGTCGGGCCGTCGACCGATGGCTACTCCGAGACCGAGCTCGATCGGATGGAGACGCTATCGTATGCGGCCGTGCGCGCGCGCTGGTTCTCGACGCCGCCGGTCGGCGAGCTCGAGGTCGCGCAGCGTAGCTTCTCGCAGCTCCCGTGAGGCGATGATCGGGGGAAGCGTCAGAGCAGGGCCAGGAGCTCGTCGGTCGTGAGGACGGTGGCGAACTCGCGGTTCAGCTCGGCCAGGCCGACCTCGTGCATCTCCGCGGCCGGGATGAGGCGCCCGTTGGGGCCGGGCGAGCGCATGGCGAAGGCCACGGTGCTGTCGGACAGGACGAACGTCCGGAACCCGAGGTTGCCGGCCATCCGCGCGGTCGTCGAGACACAGTGGTTGGTGGTGAAGCCGCACAGCACCACGGTGTCGCTCGCGTGCGCCTTGAGCCGCGCCTCGAGGTCCGTGCCGATGAAGGCCGAGTTGACGTGCTTGCCGACGACCGGCTCGTCGGGCGAAGGCGCCGCGACGTCCTTGATCGCGTTGCCGGGGCCATCGGGGCGGAGCGCCGAGTTGGGTTCGACCGAGTCGTGGCGCACGTGGATCACCGGCCGGTGGCTCGCGCGCCACTGCGGGAGCAGCCGCTCGATGTTGCGCTCGGCGTCGGGGTTGTTGCGCTCGCCCCAGTACGGCTCGTCGAAGCCTTTCTGGACGTCGATCACGATCAGCGTGGCGTTCGTGGGCAGGTGTGTCGTCATCGTGGCGGCCTCTCAGAACCCCGCGAAGTCTAGCTGAAGCACGGGGGTATCCGCCTCGATATCACGGCGGAACCGCGACCACGCGTCGAGCGTGGCCTCATCCACCACGCCCGGATCGCGATACTGGTGGAACAGCGCGTAGTTCATCGAGCGCTGGAGCGCGAGCATGTCCGGGATGGCGGCCAGCCACTCTCGATCACAGCGGCGGAGCTCGCGGTAGCCGTCCAGGAACGGCGCGAGGAAGCTCGCGACGGCCTCTTCACGTTTTCCGCGAGGCTCGGCCCGCGCGACGTAGAACAGGATCACCGCGATGTCCTTGACGAACCACGCGTATTCGCAGTTGTCGAAGTCGAAGGCGGTGATCTTGCCGTCGGCGAAGCAGAAGTTGTGCGGGTGGAGATCGGCGTGGATCACGCCGTAGTTGTCCGGCGCCGTCGGGAGCTGCTTCAGACGTTCGATGATCCGCGCGGTCCGCTCGCGCACGAGCTGCTCCTCGGGAGGCGCGAACCGGTCGACGTCGACGACGTCGTACTCGTACCACTCCTGGCGCTTGAAGCGCGGGTTCGACAGCTTGTAGGTCTGCGCGCGGTTGTGGAGGCGCGCGAACAGCCGGCCCAGGTCGCGGAACAGCGGCGCCTTCCAGTAGCGCTCCTTGAGCGGCGGCACGTCGTCGAACACGAAGCCCTCGGCGCGCTCGAAGGCGGTGACGACGAAGTGGTGGCCGGGATCGCTGTCCGCGATCCGCTCGACGAACTGGCCCGCCTCCGACAGCATCGGTTGCGCGACGGGGATGCCGGAGGCTCCCAGGTAGCGCACGAACTCGATCTCGCCCAGCGTGTAGTCGATGGTCCGCCGCGTGCTGTGCGAGATGCGCAGGACCAGGCCGACGCCGTCCTCGTTTTCGGCCTCGTAGACGTAGTTCTCGAACGCGTTCAGCTCGGTGAGATCGGAGGGCAGGAGGCCGTAGCGCTGGGCGGCCTCATCGCGGATCCGTTCGTGGAAGCGGCGTACAAGCTCCGGGTGCATCGCGACCTCTTTTCGCCTCAGTCGGTGAACGTGAGGCTGCGATCCCCGTAGCGGACCACGGTGGAGGCAGCGTCGCTGGTGACGGTGACGCCCAGGCCTTCGGCGAGCGTCGCGTAGAGGGGCGGCCCGTTCCGCGGGCGGTTGTAGGCTGCCAGGTCGACGCCCGTGAGCGTACGGCCCGGCCGGCGCCGCAGCCGCTCGTTGAGCTTGCCCTGCTCGCGCGCGAGGGCCCGCAGGCAGCGACGCTCGAGCGCGAACACGTCGGCCGCGACGGCGGCCAGCTCGCTGCAGATCGGCTCGCTCACGGCCTTGTCGGCCGGGAGCGCCTGCGCGAAGAACTCGGCCAGCTGGCGCTGGCTCGCCGCCTGCACGGCCGGGTCGAGCTTCATGACCTCGTCGAGCGAGGCGCCGTCGACCTTCCCCGGCAGCGCCTCGCCGGCGCGGGCGAACAACCAGTTGCTCACAGCGATCTCCAGCTTGAACGTCTCCACCGGCGGGTGGTCCGTCCGGAGCAGCGGATAGTGCGCGAGGTCGATCGGCGCCTCCACCCGCTCCTGGAGCTCGCTGCGCGGGGTGTGGCCCGCGAAGGCCACCTTCAGCCGCTCGTGGAGCAGGCCCTGCGACGCCCCGAAGAACCGCACCACCGACTCGATCCGCTGGCCGAGCAGGCCATAGTCGATCGCGGCCTCGAGATCGCCGAGGCGCTCGCCCACGGTCGGCTCGACCTGGATCGGCGCGCTGGCCTCGCCCAGCGTCACGCGGAGATATTCATCGATGAGCCCTGGGGGCCCCGCGCAGACGCCGTGGATCCCGCGATATACCGAGTACCGCTCGGCGTGATCGGCGATGCCCTGGGCGTCGAGCGGCGTGTCGCAGCCGTGCGCTCCCGCCCTGGCGCGCAAGAGGTCGTTGGTGACCAGGCGGACGCCGTCGATCAGCCGGAACATCGCCGCCAGCCCGCCGTCGAGCTGCCCGTTCGGCACCGGATCCGTGCCGCGCACCATGACGTAGCCGACGGCGGCCAGCTGGCACACCGCCAGGAAGTGGACCTCGCCCGCGGTGAGCGCCGGCGGGTTTCGCGGCGGCATCCGCGCCGCGAGGGCCTCCCGGAACTGCTCCGACAGCGAGAGCAGCTCGGGCCACCGCTTGGCCATCTGCTTCATGGCGGTGACGTTCATCGGGAGGGCGTCCTGGTTGCGGCTCCCCGGAAAGTTGCAGACCTTGCGCTGCGTCGGCAGATCGAGGAACAGCGTCCGCGGCGTGACGTTGTTTTCACCCACCTGCCGGCCGTCCGCGTCCATCGCGGGGTGGGCGATCCGGTAGACGGGGACCAGCACCTCGAGGTTGGGCAGATCGAACGCTCGCCCGAACCCCTCCTCGCTGAGGACCGGGCAGCGGTCGTCGTGGGCGCTGAAGGTCCGCGGCTCGCGGTCCTCGGGCGCCAGGCCGAGCCTCGCGGGGAAGGTCTCCGTGCCGCGCGCGACCGACTCCGAGATCCGCTTCAGCACCTCCTGATCGAGCAGCGCCTGGAGCAGGTCGCGGATCTTCTCCCAGGAGTGGGGCGCGCCGTTCGACCACGCCATGGCCTCTTCCGCGCGGAACCGCTCGACCTCGATCAGCTTCTCACCCAGCGGCGCGACGTCCGGCTCGTCGAAGATGAGCTCGACCTCGCCGTAGAACAGGTGCAGGACCTCCTGGCCTTCGTCGTTCTTGATCCGGCTGTGCGTCAGCCGCCGCCGCTTGGGGATGCAAAGGACCTCACTCGGTTGAAGTTCCGCCATGGCCTGTCCTCCTTTCAGTCCGGGAGCTTGGTGACGTCGTATGACCAGATGCCGCCCAGCGCGCGGTAGAGCTGAACCCGATAGGAAAGTAGCAGTCGCTGGGCTCGCAGGCCCTCGCGTTCGAGCTGGGAAAGGTTGGACAGCGCGGTGAGCACGGCGAGGTAGTCCGATTGGCCCTGTTCGAACAGCCGCCGCGCTTCCTCCAGGAGCCGCCGGCCGAGCTCGGTCTGCGCGCGCAGGCTCCGCAGGCTCTCGGCCTGGTTGTTCTCCTGAAGCAGCGCGTCTTGCACGCGCCCGATCGCCGTCTTCATGGCGAGCTCGTATTGCCACTGCCGCCGCTTGAGGGTCAGCTCGAGTTGCTTGGCGTCGGTGATGCGCCGCCCTCCGTCGAACAGCGGCCAGGTCAAGCGGACCCCCGCGAACGACTCGCGGAACGTCTCCGACGGCGCGAACGTCACGACGCCCACGCTGCCCACGAGCTCGATCGTCGGCAGCCAGCTCGAGAGGTTCTGGTTCTTGCGGTTCTCGATCTCGGTCACGCGCAGCCGGGCGAACCGCATCTCGGGCGTGTTCTCGCCCAGGTCACCCGGCGCCCCGAGACCGGGAGCCGGCGGGAGGTCCGGCAGCCGGCGGTCCACGGGGACGAGCTCGTCGTGCGGGCTCGGCAGGCGGCCGAGCAGCGCCGTCAGCTGTGAGTTCAGGAGCGCGATCCGCGCGGCGATCAGCGGCACCTGCGACTGGATGTTGAGCAGCTGCTGCTCCTGCTGGAGGACGACGAGCCTCGTCACGAGGTGCTGATCGAACCGCGCCTTGATGAGGTCGAACAGCTCCTGGTTGTACTTGACCTCGCCCAGGGTCAGGTCCTTCAGGGCGCGCTCCACCAGGATGTCGAACCACAGCTGGGCGACCTGTTCGGCGAGGTTCTGGGCGGCGATCTCGGTGCTCTCGCGCTGCTGCTCGACGAGGTCGTCGGCGACCCTCCGCCGCGCGTCGATGTTTCCCCACAGATCGAGCTGGTAGGACGCGGTGAGGTCGATGTTCGCCGCGTTGTACTTCAGCTGGTAGGCGGGGCTGCCGAGCGCGGACGGCGAGCCGATGACGACGTGCTGGAGGTTCGACGGCGTCGTGGCCGGAATGCCGATCTGCAGCGGCCACCACCAGCCCTGGGGCGTCGTCGAGTCGAGCTTGTTCTCGTAGATCAAGGTTCGCACGTCGCGGAGGAAGTAATTGTTGCGGAGCGTCTCCTGGATGGCGCTGTCGAGCGCGGGATCGGCGAACGCGCTCCACCATACCGCGCTCTGGGTGGCGCGTTCGGTCGAGCCCGGCTTGCCGCTCGGCGTTTCGAGCGTGCCCGGGGCCCTGGACAGGGCGACCGCGGGATCCGAGATGAAGGCCCGGGGCGCCGGAGGCGGCGTCACCTTGACCGGCCGAACCAGCGTGCACGCTGCGGCCCACACGGTCATCACGAGGAGCGCACTCGATCCCACGGGGGAGGACCCCCGCCCCGCCGGCAGAGCCGTCGGGGGCCCCACCCCCCGCGAACCGGCTGCGCCGATCGGGCAGATCATGGGTGGCTCACGACGACGACGGACGGCGCGTGCTCGAGGACGCAGCGCACCGCCACCCGCATGGTCTCGGGATCCAGCGAGGCGAAGCTCTCGTCGAGGATGACGAGCTCGACGCCCTGGAGCAGCGTGCGGGCGATGTAGAGCCGGCTCTTCTCGCCGTGCGAGAGCTGCCAGCCGGTCTCGCCGATCATCTCGTCCAGCCCGGCCGGCATCCGGGAGACCAGCTCTTCGAGCCCGAGCTCGCGGCACAGGGCGCGGGCCTTGTCCCGCATCTCGAGCGAGGTCGGCCACTCGCGCCCGAGCAGCAGGTTGTACGCGAAGCTGCCGTTCAGCACATGGTTCTCGTGGAACTGCGGCGCGGCGGTGACGCGCCGTCGCCAGCCCGAGATGCCGAACGTCGCGCGGTCGAGGCCGCGCATGAGGAGCACGCCCGCGTCCGGTGTCCGCAGGCCGGTCAACAGGGCGACCAGCGTCGACTTGCCGCCGCCCGACGGACCCTCGAGCAGGATGCGATCGCCGCGCGCGATCTGGAGCGAGCAGTTCTCCAGCACGGGCCGGGTTCGCGCCTGGTGCCGGAAGGTCAAGCCGCGCGCCTCGATCAAGGTCCCAGAGTCCTCATCGGTCAGCTTGCCGGCCTCCATCTCGAGGGGGACCTTCGATTCGAGCTCCGGCCGAACCACCGCGTGCAGCAGATCCCGGATCTGCTCGAACGAGGCCGCGGCCAGCGAGATCTGCTGGAAGAACACGGAGATCTCGTCGAACGCGCGCAGCGCGAGGAGGATGCCGCCGGCGGAGACCGCCAGCGCGCTGGCCGGGATGGTCCCGCTCGCGAAGCCCGGTACGAGCGCCAGGAGCGCGAGGACCAGCCAGCCATCCCGGAGGATGGCCGACAGGTGCATCGTCCGGTGGTCCATGACCCGCGAGGTCTCGGCGTAATCGCTGAGGCGCCGGTCCTCGCCGTCGTGCCATCGCTCGAGCGGGAGCTGCGCGAGCCGCGTCCGGTGGCCGAGCATGCGCTCGAGCAAGTCGTGCGTGATCTCGATGCGCGACACCGACCACCGGCGCTGCGCCAGGTAGTGCCGCCTCGCGAGGACCGCCGCGACCAGCACCCAGGCCGCGAGCACCCCGACGTGGAGCCAGCCGCCCGCGCCGAGCAGGAGGATGATCGCCGCCATGACCAGATCGATGAGCGACAGCACGGCGAGCAGCGCGCCGCCGAGCGCGAGGAGCTCGACCACCTCCGACTCCGCGACGCGCCCGAAGTGCCGGCCGATCCCGTCGAGCCGGACCTCATCAGGCGTCAGCTTGAGGATGCCCGCCAGGAGCTGCTGCTTGAGCAGCGTGCCCACGCGGATCGAGAACAACCCCTGCCACCACACCTCGAGCAGGCGCAGCGGGACCGCGCAGGCGATCACGGCGATCCAGCCCTCGAACCAGCTGGTCTCGAGGTGCGCCTGGAGCGCGGCCCGGCCGAGGATCCAGAACGAGCCTGCCAGCACCAGCGAGAGCAGCATGTGGTTGACGAGGATGCCGGCCATCAGCCTCGGCACGTCGCCGAGCAGCGTCGCCGCGCGCGCGGTGCGCTGGGGGCGCATGATCCAGCAGGTCCGCAGCTCCTGCTGGCCGAGCCGCTGGAGCAGCAGCTTGGCCCGGACGCGCTCGCGCGCTCGCCTGGGCGTCTCGACGCCTGCGAGGAGCTGGTCCACCTCGGCGGCGACGCCGGCTTGTTTCTCCTGGCGCACCAGCGCGAGCACGCTGCTCGCGGAGACCGCAGCGACCGTTCCGTCCCGCGCCAGCACGCGGGCGGTGTTCCAGCGCGTCCCGAGCAGCACCAGGTAGTACGGCCGGCCGTCGCGCCGGATCTGCAGGACACAAGGCGCGGCGCGCGCGATGACGGCCGGGAGCTCGCGGTAGCGCGGCGTGATCGGCTCGAGCTCGACGCCCAGCCGGCCGGCCAGCGCGAACATCCAGATCCGGCTCGGCTCGACCGCCGGATCGTGCGTGCCGACCTCGCTGTGGCGCGTGCCCAGGCCCGCTCGCTGAGCCAGCTGCTCGAGGGCGTCGGGTAACCGATCGACGGGCCACAGCAGGTTTGCGAGTTCGGGCATCATGGCATCGACTTCTCGGCGAGCCGGCCGTCGGCGAGCCACCAGTGCCGCCACTTGCCGCCGCCCCAGAGCTGCTGGTGGTTGTCCTGGTCCGCGCGCAGGAGCTCGGCGTAGCGGGACTTCTCCTTGGCCAGGAGCTCCTTGGGTGGGCCGTTCTCGATGATCCGCCCGTTCTCGACCACCAGGACGCGGTCGAACTCCTGCGTGTGCGCGACGTCGTGGGTCACGCACAGGAGCGTGATGTTCGCCCACAGCCGCCGGGACTCGGCGAGCAGGCGCGCGCGCCGGTCGCGATCGAGCCCGCGAAACGGCTCGTCGAGGATCGCCAGCCGCACCCCGGAGCGGAGCATCGCTCGCGCCAGGCGCACGCGCTGGCCTTGCCCGCCGGACACGAGCCCCCCGCCTTCGCCGAGCGAGGTCTGGAGGCCCGCCGGAAGCGCCTCGAGGATGTCGAGCATATCGGCGCCCTTCAGGGCCGCGTCGAGTGACCAGCCGTGCGCGGCGTCGTTGCCGTACCTGAGGTTGTCGAGCAGGCTCTGGTTCCAGATGCTGATCGCCGGATCGACCCAGGCGGTGGTGCGGCGCAGGCGCTCGACGGCGAGCTGATCGAGCGGCGCTCCGTCGACGCGGATCTCGCCGCGCGCGGGGCGGAGCCAGCCGAGCAGGAGGCCGACCAGCGTCGACTTTCCGGATCCCGAGACGCCGACGACGGCCACGTGCTCGCCGGCGGCGATGTTCAGCGTGACCTTGTCGAGGATGGTGTGGCCGCCGCCCTTGACGCGAACGCGCTCCATCGCGATGGCGACGCCGCTCACCGCGGCCGCCGGCTGCATCGCCTCGCCGTCCGGCGCCTCGCGCGGAGGTGTGGCGCGCGGCTCCGGCTCGAGCGCGAGCGCCGATCTTGGGGCTGCGGCCGCGGCCAGCTCCGGCTCCACGTCGCCGATGATGTCGAGGAGCCGGCGGACGCGATTCATCGCGCTCGGGAAGGCGCGCGTCAGGACGAGCAGCCGCTGGCCGAGGATCGGGAACCGCAGCGCCCAGAACACGACCAGCAAGACGAGCGAGGCGCGCGCGCTGGTCTGGAGGTACGAGTAGACGAGCAGCACGACCAGCCCGTAGCTCACCACCATCAGCACGCCTTCGAAGCCGACGGACAGCCGCTGGAGCCAGAACCGGGACTTGGTCCACTCGACGAGCAGCGCCTCCTGTCCGCGGCGGAGCGATCGCTCCGCGCCGTGGATCCGGATCGGCGTCAGGCCGAGCAGCGCGTTCAAGATGAAGCTGCTCAGCGCGCCGGCGTGGGTCTGCACGCGCATGTCGGGCTCGACGAACAGCTTCTGCGCGAGCAACGGCAAGCACAGCGTGGCAGCGGTGAGGGCCAGCGCGATGCTCCACGCGCCGGGGGCCGCCCAGATGAGCGCGACCGCCGTGCTCAGCACCTCCAGGGAGATGGTGAGGCCCTGGGCGACCAGGCCGGGCAGGGTCCGCATCGCCTGGATGTTGTGGCAGCGGGACGCCATGTCGGAGGCGAGCCGGCTCTGAAAGTAGCGGTCCTCGGTCTTCGGCAGCTTCTCGAAGTACGCCTGCCGGAGGCGCACCTCGAGCCGGCGGCCGATCCCCAGGAGGCCGAGCGAGATCGGAACCTGGATCACGAGGAGCACCAGCGCGATCGCCGCCAGCACCAGCATGCCCGTGGCGCGCTGCCCCACGGTCCCGAGGTCGCGCCCGAGATCGAGCACGGCGCGCAGCATCAGGGCCTGGAGGATCCGGCCGAAGGTCGCGAGCACGAGCCCGGCCGTGATCAAGAGCGGGATGGTCCAGGGATCTTGCGCGAGCAGGCGGCGCAGGGTCTGCGCGGGGCTGACCTGCGGTGCGACGAGCGCCGTCGCGAGCTCGGCGGCCATGGGTGACGGCGAGGGCGACGGCGCGGCCGCGGCTTCGCCGTCTCCTGCGGTCGCACCGGCCTGCCAGCCGCGGAAGCAGAGCAGCACCGCGCCGGTCAAGAGGAGCTCGCCTTCCGCGTCCGGGTTCGGGCGGACGGACCAGTAGGACTCGGGGATCGGCACCTCGCCGGACTCGGCCTTGGCGATCATCGACTGGACCAGGCCCGCCGCCGTGCGCCCGCGCCCGAGCGCGCCCGCGCGGATCATGGCCTCGACCGCTCGGGTCGCGGCGTCGAGCGCGGCGATCGATTGATAACCCGGATCCTCGAGCGCCTTCGCGATGAAGGCCTTTGCTCCAGCGGCGCCCAGATCCAGCAGGCGGCGCTCGAGGGCGGCCACCGCTTCCGCCGAGCCGGCCCACTCCCGCCAGGCCTCCGCGGGCGCGGACGCCGTGTGCTGATAGAGCGTGCTGGACAGCGTCTCGATGCGGGCCCAGCGACGACCGACCGCGGGATCCATCACCTGGACGAACGGTCCGACGCGCTTCCACAGGACGACGAAGTGGTTCCGTCCCCCGGCCGTCAGCGTGACGATGATGGCCGGGAGCGCGCGTGCCTCCGGGAGGAAGACGTGGTCCATCGGCAGCATGACCTGCTCGGCATGGAGGCCGAGCTGGCTCGAGAGCTCTTCCAGGGTGTTGATCGAGGTCCCGTCGACGTCGGTCTGACACGCCTCGCGCAGGACGCGATAGTTGAGCTCGCAGCCCATCCCGGCGAACACGCTCTTCAGGGAGGCCGGGCCACAGTCGGTGCCTGAGATCTGGATCACCTCGGGGACGATCGTGCGCCGGCGCGGACCAGGGCTCATGACTTCTCTCAGCGGGCCTCGGCCTCGACCGGCAGCCCGCGCCCGCGCGCCTCTTCGGGCGCCGCTTCCGTGACGTGCCATTCACCGAGGGCGCGCATCAAGAGCGCGACCGGCGAGACGCGGGCGACCTCGACCTCGACCTCGGCCGTCAGCCCGTGCTGGAGCTGGATCCTCGGATCGCCCGGCGCCTGAATATCGAGCTCCACGCGGACCGTGCCCGGGATCGACTCGGGTGTGGCGGCGATGCCAGGCTCCGTCCCGACGCGGGTGACCTTGGCCGGCACCGTTCCGTAGATGGTCCAGGGGTAGCCGTCGAGCTTCAGCTGCGCCGTTTGCCCCGGCTGGATGATGCCGACCACCTCCTTGGGGAAGCGCGCACGCACGCGAACCTCCGCGTCGGTCGCGAGGATGGTGCCGAGCCGCTGGCCGTCCGCGATGAAGTCGCCCGCGGCGAGCTCGACCACATCGACGAGCCTTCCGGAGGCCGGCGCGCGGTACTGCTTCTTCTCGATCTGATACTGGAGGCGATCGATCGCGATCTTCAGCTCACGCTGCTGGCCCTCGATCCGGAGCTCCTCGCGCCTGAGCCCCAGGAGCGCCGCCGTGGCCGTCTGGCGCCGCACCGCCTGCTCGCGCCCGAGCCGGACGATCGCCAGGCTCTGCGCCTTGCTGGCATGATTGAGCGCGTCGACCTCGGTGACGCGCTCGAGCTTTTCGAGCTCGGAGATGGAGCCGGACGGGCTCTTCTGGGCGAGCTGCGCGCGCTCCTCGGCCAGCCGGTGCCGGGGCGCGAGCTCGTCTTCCCGTTCGAGCTGCTCGCGGACCGCGACTTCGTCGACCAGATTACTCGCGGCGAGCTCCTGCTTCTTGTTGGCGATCTGCTCGCGAACCACGGCGAGCTCCTGCTCCAGGGCCTCCGAGGTGGCCTTGCTCTGGTCGAGCTCCAGCCGTTCGCTCCGCGTGTCGAACTCGATCAGCAGGTCACCCTCCTTGATCTTCTCGTCAAGGTTGAGCATCGAGCGTACCACACGACCCGCGGCAGGTGGCTCGAGCCGGTAGACCGCGTTATGCGGCTCGATGCGGCCCTGGGAGCTGACCTTCATCACGGGCACGCGAGCAGCGAAAGCCCAGGCGACGAGGCCTGCGAGGCCGAGCACGCCCAAGACCACCAGGGGGATCCTGGTGCCTGACTCGTATCCGTTCAAGGACCGGAGCGTCCGCTCGAATGGATATGCCATTGGGTGCTCGAAGTTTGACCGTAAGAAAAAAAAGTGCCGGGACCGGATCCTGAGATCCGGTCCCGGCTTATCGCAAGACTAGCGAGCCTTGACGAGGTTACCAGCGCGAACGTTGACTTTGATCTTCATTGTGCACCTCCTTTCTATCTCAATTATATAATCAGGAAACCTTCACATCGCAAACAAGAAATACAAACTTTCTACGTCGACGAGAAAAATCGATCGATTCCGCAGGGTTGGTTTCGCTCAGCCGTCCGGAGTGCGTGTTAAGCGGGTGGCATCTGCCGCGTGATGTCCATTCAGCGCGATCATGACCCGGATGAAGTGGGCTGTGTGAAGCGCGGACGGGCGGGGACGAACGGAGCGGATGTCCAGGCTGGCAAAGACCGGCACGACGTCCATCGCGTTCACCCTTTTGGGGGGCGCAAAGACGCGACTTCACCGACGGTGGGGCCGCGTGAGGCATCCTCGTGGCGGGCGGCGATGGCGGGCTGGTTTCTCGTGGCGCCCGGGCCGGCGCCGCGTTGCAACGTGGCGCGCATGATCTTTCAGATTGAGGCGTGCGATACGCTTGTCCCTGACAGTTGATATCGGGATAAGAGAACTCCGGATCATCGAATACGGCGTGCAGGCGCTTCACCGCGCCGTGTTCTGCCCCGTTTTGCCGCATGACCCCTCGAGCAACGTCCACAATCCGTGACTGTATCAAGACCCAATTGGTAAATCCCGGTAGATTGAGCAAAAATTGTCCAGGTGGTGAGTGGGCAGGCCAGCGCTTCGCGCTCCGCTCGCGTGGTGACGCGGCGGGGGCGCGGCCAACCCCGCGAGAGGAAACGCCGACCTGCGATTGATCGGCGCTTGCGCTCCTGCGAACCTCGGCGTGCTCGCGCCGATGCCCGGCGCGTCGCAACTGGAGGGAACTGCTGATGCGAACCATCTCGTCGATCCGGACCGCGGCCGTCGTTGCACGCGCCGGGACAGCCTGTAGCCAGCGCGCGAAGCCGCGCTCACCCCTGTCGCAGGTGGCGACGCGGGAGGCGTTCGGACCCGACGCCGGACGGCGGTTCGACGCGGTGGCTGCGGGTGTGGCTTTCGACGGGAGGCCGTCATGACCACGCGGGTCCTCGCGACCGCTGTGGTGCTTCCTTTGGTGCTCGCGGCGTCGTGCGCGACGCCCCCACCCGCGCCCGCCAAGCCGGAACCGGCCCCGGCGGCGCCGGCGGCCGATCCCGTTCCCCCGCCCAGCGCTCCACCCGCCGGCGTCACGACGCAGAACGGGATCGAAGCGGGCGACGTGAATCGTAGCGTCGATCCGTGCAGCGATTTCTACGAGTACGCCAACGGCACGTGGCGCGCGCAGAACGCGATCCCCGCAGGCAAGCCGCGGTGGGGCCGCCGCGCCGTCGCGCGCGACGCGAACCGACAGAAGGTGCGCGGGCTCATCCAGGAGATCGCGTCGAAGACGGACTGGCCCGCGGGGAGCCCCACGCAGCTCGTCGGCGATCACTACGCGTCGTGCATGGACGAAGCGGCGATCGAGGCGGCGGGGATGTCGCCGATCGCGCCGCTGCTCGCCGACATCGACGCGGTGAAGACGCCGGCCGACGTGCAGCGCGTCGTGCGGCGGCTCCACGATCTCGGCATCGCCGCGCCGTTCGGCGAGACTGGCGCGTTCGACAACCACGAGCCGAAGGACTTCCAGCTGAACCTCGTCGCGGGCGGCCTCGGCCTCCCCGATCGCGACGCGTACTTGAAGACCGAGCCGCAGGCCGCCGAGGTGCGCGCCAAGTACCGGCAACACGTGGCGCGGGTGCTCGCCCTCGGGGGGATGCCGGAAAAGGCGACGCTCGCCGCCGCCGACGGCGTGATCGCGCTCGAGAAGCGGCTGGCCGAGGCGTCGCTCGACGCGAAGACCGCCGCCGACTCCGCGGCCACCGAGCACAAGACGACGTTCGCCCAGCTCAAGGCGATGGCGCCCCACGTCGACTGGGACAAGTACTTCGACGAAGCGCGGCTTCCGCGCGAGCCCCTCAACGTCGCCGAGCCGAAGTTCCTCCAGGCGGTCGACAAGGAGTTCAAGGCCACGCCGGTCGCCGCGTGGAAGACGTACCTGAGGTGGCAGCTGCTCGACACGGCGTCGCCGTGGCTGTCGAAGGCGTTCGCCGAGGAAGCGTTCGCGTGGAAGGACAAGACGCTCGGCGGCGCCACCGAGATGGCGCCCCGCACGCTGCGCTGCACGGAGTTGACCGAGACGCTGCTCGGCGAGCCGGTCGGGCGGACCTACGCCGACAAGTACTTCACCCCGGCGGCGAAGGCCAAGGCGCGCGAGATCGCGAACGGCCTCCTCGCGGTGCTCAAGGAGGATGTCTCGGGGCTATCGTGGATGGCGGCGGACACCAAGAAGAAGGCGCTCGAAAAACTCGAGTTGATGAGCGTCCAAATTGGATATCCCGACACCTGGAAGGACACTTCGAAAGTCCAGATTCGCCGAGATGCGTTCTGGGCGAACGTCGCACAAGCGAGGAAGTTCAATGTCGACGACGTGCGGCGCCAGGTGGGCAAGCCGACCGACCGCAACGGCTGGCAGCTCCCGCCGTCGTCTCCCGACGCGTACCTCGATCCGCAGCTCAACGAGCTCGTCCTCCCGGCCGGCTTCTTGCAGCCGCCGTACTTCGACGTCGGGGCGACCGACGCGGTGAACTACGGGGCGCTCGGATCGGGCCTCGCGCACGACATGACGCACTCGTTCGACGTGACCGGCGCGCCGATCGACGCGATGGGCCGCGCGCAGAACTGGTGGACCGACGCGGACCAGCGAGAGTTCCAGAAGCGCACGCAGTGCATCATCGACCAGTACGAGGGTTATTCGATCGAACCGGGTGTCCACCACCAGGGCAAGCTGGTGCTGAACGAGGCGCTCGGCGATCAGGCCGGCATCCACTTCGCGTACCTCGCGCTCAAGAAATCGATGGCGGCGCACCCGGTGCCTGCGGTCGGCGGCTTCACGCCGGAGCAGCAGTTCTTCCTCGCGTGGGGTCAGTTCCGGGGTGAAGCGGTGCGGATCGAGGCGCAGCGACAGCTCGTCAAAGGTGACACGCACGCCATGCCGAAATTCCGCGTGATCGGCCCCCTGTCCAACTTGCCGGAGTTCGCCCAGGCGTTCTCCTGCAAGCCCGGCGCGCCGATGGTGCGACCGCCCGAGCAGCGCTGCGCCGTGTGGTAGCGCGCCCGCGAGGTGGTCAGGGCACCGCGGCGGCGGCGGGCTCGCGAGTTGGCCGCAGATCACGGCCGGTGCGTCGAACGGGGCGGCTTGCGCGAGGCGGCTCGCCGCGCCCGATCGAGCCGGTGGCGCGCCGCGGGCTGCTCGCGGTCGGGGAGCGCGCCCGCGGCCAGCACGCGCTCGAGTAACAAGGGCTCGCGGGTGAGGGCGCGAAACACGAGGCCGATGGTGACGGCGTGCTCGGGGCGGTGGACGACGACGATCGGGTCGCCCTGCTGCACCTGCCCGGGTTCGACGACGCGCAGGTAAGCTCCGGGGCGCGCCGCGTGCGTGAAGGTCTTGATCCAGCCATGCTCGCCGAGCCAGCCGGCGAACGTGCGACAAGGGATCCGCGGGCAGGACACCTCGAGCACCAGCGCCTCACCGATCCGCCAGCGTTCGCCGATGACGGCCCCGGTGACATCGAGCTGTTCGGTGGTCAGGTTCTCGCCGAAGCTCCCGTTGCCGAGCGGTCGGCCGAGCGCGGCGGCCCACGTGTCGAGATCCTCCCGCGCGTAGGCGTAGACGGCCTGGTCGTCGCCACCGTGATAGCGCCGGTCGCAGATCCTGTCGCCGACGAGCCCGCTGCCCAGGCCGTCTTGCTTGGAGCCAGGCGCCCGGACAAAGACCGCGCCGTTCACCGGCCGCTTGTCGATGCCGGTGACCCCGATGCTGGAGTGCACGGTGGGCTCGGCCCGGCCGACATTGACGGAGCGTACGATCGCCATGAGGTAGTGTAGCCCGCTCACGCGATCAGGCTCCGGATCATGGCGTCGAGCCCGGCGAGGTCGATCGGCTTCACGATGTGAAAATCGAAGCCGGCTTCGCGGGTCTGCGCCCGATCGGTGTCGCGGCCGTAGCCGGTGATCGCGATCAGCCGCAGCGGCTTGGCCGACGGCGGGTGTTCGCGCAGCCGGCGCGCCAGCTCGTAGCCATCCATCGCAGGCAAGCCGATATCCAGGAGCGCGATGTCGGGATCGAACTCGGTCGCGGCCCCGAGCGCCGATGGGCCATCGTAGACCGTGCGGATCTCGTACCCCAGCCCTTCGAGGGCTGCGGACAATAGGTCCGCGGCATCGACGTTGTCGTCGACCACGAGCACGCGCTTGCCGGACGGCCCCTTGAGCGCGCCCGACAGCACGGTCTTGCCGCGCTCGTTCGTGCCGGCCTCCCACGCCAGGGCCGGCAACCGGACCTCGAACTCGCTGCCGGTCTGCGGGCCGCCGCTGCGCGCTTCGACGGAGCCGCCATGCAGCTTGACCAGGCTCTGGACGATCGCGAGCCCGAGCCCGAGTCCGCCCTCGGCTCGGTCGATGGTTCGCCTGCCCTGGACGAACAGGTCGAACAGGTTCGGCAAGAGCTCGGATGGGATGCCCATGCCGGTGTCGCGCACGATGACGGCGAGCTCCTCGCCCTCGCGCGTTGCGGAGATCGCGATGGTCCCGCCGGGCCGGGTGTACTTCGCGGCGTTGGTCAGCAGGTTCGAGAAGATCTGGCAGATCCGGGTCTCGTCGGCGTCCATCCACAGCCCGGGCGGCACATCCACATGCAACTGGTGCTTGCGCTCCTCGATCAGCGGCGCGGCGGCCTCGATCGCCTTGTCGATTGCGTGGTCCAGCTCGACCGGCTGGCGATCGAGCTGGATCTTGCCCTGCGCGATGCGCGAGACGTCCAGCAGGTCGCCCACGAGGCGGACCACGTGCTTGACCTGGCGCGCGATCACCTCACGCTCGCGGCGCGACGTGTCATCGGACCGCAGGTCCATCAGCTCGAGCGCGGTCAAGATCGGCGCCAGCGGATTTCTCAGCTCGTGGCCGAGCATCGCCAGGAACTCGTCCTTCGCGCGGTTCGCGGCCTCGGCTTCGATCCGCGCGGCGTTGGCGCGCTCGAGCAGCCGGAGCCGGTCCTCCGCGGCGCGCTTTCGGTCCGTGATGTCCACGAACGAGATCACGCAGCCCAGCACCTCGCCGTCGCTGTTCGCGATCGGGCCGGCGGACAGCAGCAGATCGATCGGGTCGCGTCCATCGCGCCGGAGCGTGACCTCGTGCCCGGTCGTGGTCTCGCCCCGCAGCGCGCGCGCGATCACGGTGCGCGCCATCTCCGGATCGTCCGGCGTGGCCAGCGGGAACACCTGATCGAACGCCTGGAGCAGCGGCGTCGTTCCGGTGATGCGATGCGCCGCCTGGCTCGCCCGGATCACGACCCCGGCGGGGTCGCAGACCACGATGCCTTCGGTCGCTTGCTCGACGATCTGCGCGGTCAGGCGCTCGGCGGCGAGCATCTCCTGGTTGCGCTTCTGATCGCTCAGGTCGGTCACGATGACGCAGGTCAGCTCGAGGTCCTCGTCCCAGCCCGCCGCCACCGAGACGTAGACCGGCTTGCGGCTGCCGTCGCTGCCGACCAGCTCGACCTCGGCCTTCGAGGGTGCCGTGCCCCGGGCCTGGAGCAAGGCCTCGACCAACCGCCGCGAGGGGTCCGCGACATAGCGCAGGAACAGCGACCCGATCATGAGGTCGAGCCGCACGCCGACCAGCCCGGCGAACCGCGCGTTCCCGTAGACGATCGTGCCGGCGCCGTCGACCAGCAGCGCCCCCTCGTTCATCGCCTCCACGAGCTGGCGGTAGCGACGGTCCGCGCCTTTCAGCGTGAACACCTGGTCGCCGCCCGGCCCCTGGACGACCACCGCGTCGACGTGCCCGTTCCGGATCGCCTCGAGCGTCTCCTCCGCTTCCCGGAGCCGATCCCGGAGGAGCTGCACCGCGCGATCTCCGGTGGGCTTCCTGGGCGGCTGCTTCGTCGCGCGAGTCCGGGAGGGAGCCTTCTTCATGACTTACTTCCGCTTCACGTCCAGCCCGACCAGGACGACGTCGCGGTTCGACAGGTCACCGATGAACCGCTTCAAGGGCACCGGGAGCTTCTTGATCAACGTCGGGACCGCGACGACCTGGTCCTCCCGGGCTCGGCTGGTTTGCTGGAAGATGTCGATCACCTCGAGCTCGTACCGCCCCGGGAGGTATTCGTCGCAGATCTGCTTCGCGTTCTGGATCGCGCGGGCGGACCGCTCGGAGGTGCCCGCGACGTAGAGCCTGAACACGAAGATCTCCACGGGCGAACCCGCGCTCGCCGACCGCTTGGGCCCGGCTCGCCGGGTCACTTCGCGCCGCCCTTCTTCACGGGACGTAGATCGAGCCCGACGAGCACACGCTCGGCGCTGGAGAAGTCGCCGATGATCTTCTTGACCGGCGGCGGCAGCTGCCGCACCAGCGCCGGGAGCGCCAGGATCTGGTCGCCGCGGGCCAGCGCCGGGTTCTCGAGCAGGTCGATCACCTCGAGCTGGTAGCGATCGGCGAGGTGCTCCTCGCAGATCATCCGGAGGTTGGCCAGCGCCTGCAGGCTCTTCGCCGTGGTGCCGGCGACGTAGAGCCGTAACAGGTACTCCGCGTTCCTGGTCTTCCGCGGTGCGCGCCGGCGCTTGCCCGCGACGACGCCGCGCTTGGCCCGCGAGGTGCGGGTCACGCCCGCTTTCCGTTCGTGCCGCGCGGCCGGCTGGGCGCGAGCGACGGGCTGGCGTGCGCGTCGGACGTGCGCTGCGCGCCGACCTGCAGCTCCTCGGCGGTCACGCGGGTCTCGTCCTCCTCGGCCGCGAGCTGCATGCGCATCGCCTCGATCTGCGCCTCCATCGCGCGGCGCTTGCGCTCGAGCTGACGTTGCTTGCGCTCGGCCTCCTCCGTGCGCGCCTGCGACTCGACGCGTTGCTGGGACGCGAAGTTCGTCCGCGCCGACCCGGTCAGCCCGCCGGCTGGCCCGACCTCGACCGGGATCATGAGGATGCCGCGGGAGGTGATCAAGAACTCCCGCACCTGGTTCGAGTGCCCCATACCGCGTGACTTCACCAGGTACAACCCGCGCGTCCGCTCCGCCGCGATCTCGATGTCGCGGACCTGGATCCAGGTGTCGATCAACGACGAGATCCCGACCTCGATCTCGTCGAGGCCGGCGCCCGCGCTCAGCGAGGTGACCAGACACGTGATCTGCGCGATCTTGAGGTAGTCGAACAGCCGCACCAGCATCGACTTCACCTCGTGCGGATCGCCCGCCGCGACGAGGCTCGAGATCGGATCGACCACCACCGTGCGGGGACGGAACTCCTCGATCGCCTTGTGCATGGTGACGAGGTGCATCTCGAGCCCGAAGATGGTCGGGCGCGCGGCGTGAAAACGCAGCAGCTTCTTGCGCTGCCATATGTCGAGATCGATCCCGATCGAGCGCATGTTGCGGACGACCTGGGCGTTCGACTCCTCCAGCGCGAAGTACAGCGTGGGCTCGCCGCGCCGGCAGCTGGCATCGGCGAACAGCGCCGCCAGGCTGGTCTTGCCCGTGCCTGCGGTCCCCGAGACCAGCACGCTCGAGCCACGGTAATAGCCACCGCCGTCGAACATCGTGTCGAGCGCCCCCAGGCCGGTCGACACGCGCTCGGTCGACACCGGGTAGTCCAGCCCGAGGCTGGTGATCGGCAGGACCGAGAAGCCGCGCTCGTCGATCAGGAATGGATACTCGTTGCTGCCGTGCGCGGTGCCGCGGTACTTCACGATGCGCAGCCGGCGCGTCGTGACCTGATCGGTCACGCGGTTGTCGAGCGAGATCACGCAGTCGGAGACGTACTCCTCCAGCCCGTACCGGGTGAGCGAGCCCTCGCCTTGCTCCCCGGTGATCACCGCGGTCACCCCCTGTTCCTTCAACCAGCGAAACATCCGGCGCAGCTCCGCGCGCAGCAGGGCCTCGTTCGCGAACCCCGAGAACAAGGCCTCCAGCGTATCGACCACCACCCGCTTCGCACCGATCGAGCTGATCGCGTGACCGAGCCGGACGAACAGCCCCGACAGATCATACTCGCCGGCCTCCTCGATCTCGCTGCGCTCGACCCTGACGAAGTCGATCACGAGGAGCTGCTTCGCGATGAGCCCCGGGAGGTCGAACCCGAGCGACGCGACGTTGCTCGCCAGCTCCTCCTCGGTCTCTTCGAACGCGATGAACACCCCGGGATCGCCGTGGTGGACCGCACCGTTGACGAGGAACTGCATCGCGAACAGCGTCTTGCCGCAGCCCGCGCCGCCGCACACCAGGGCCGTCCTGCCCCGCGGCAGGCCTCCGCGGGTGATCTGATCGAAGCCCGCAATCCCGGTTGGTACTTTGGAGATCTGCTGGGTTGGTCGATGGCGTGGCGATCGGGGGGGTCGACGCGGAGTGCGAGGCACGGGACCACGTTACCGCAGGCCCGGGTTCATCACATCTCGGCGTGCGCGGCCTCGCACGCGAACTGATGCCGCGCGGTGCGCTCCGGCGCACCCCGGCATGCAGTGAGCGCATGCGCACACTGCGCATCGATATCACAGCAGCTCCGAGATCGCGGCTGCTCCGCCCATCGAGCGCGTGTGCTGCTCCTGGCAGCAGGTCACAGCTGGCTGACCCAGATTTCGAGCACCCGTCCGGGAGGCGACTGTCGCCCAAACAGCCGAGGAGAGCAGGCACCAGCCGGGGTGAATCCGATCAGATTCCTGGGTAACTACGCGTGATCCTACGAAGTCGCTGGTTTTTCGCTGCTTGCACAGCGAGGGAAGCCCACGGGGGGGCTTCGCCAGGATCTAAGCTGCGACGGGCCGCGACATTGGCCGAGCTAGCGCTGCCACAGTCCGTGTTGCACGTCGCCCTGTATCACGATTGCAAAGGTGCCGCGCTGCCCTTGTCGGGTCGGGGGATAGGCAATGGTCGCGCCGGAGCTCTCGGCCTGCTTCACCGCTTGCTGGATGTCTTCGACGGCGAGGTAGGTTCGCATGATCGGCTGCTCATGCGCCGCCAGAGGCTTCCGGATGCCCACCAGCGTTCCGTCCGCTCGGGCCGCTACACGGGCCTGGCCGAGATCGGGGTCGGGGGGATCAAACGAGAGACCGTGCATGCGCTTGTAGAGCCCAGTCAGGGTATCTACGTCGTCGCTGACGATCTCCAGGTAGTGAATGGCCATCTTTGGATTCCTCTTTCTTGAGCTCGTTCTTCGCACGTAAATGAACCGCGCCAGCCACCAGCCATGGCCACCATCTTGCAACATCTGGCCCTGCGCGGCGCTGTGAGCGTACCCATCGTGACGCGAGATCGGCGCGGATCGGCCGAAATGCCCGATCCTCGGCGAGTGGCCGCGCCCACAATCGGGAGCAACAGCATCATGCCTGATCAGCCAGCCGCCGCCCCCGATCGCACCGCCGTGCGGACCGCCCTGTGGCGCGCCATGCACGTGGAGGTCGACTCTCCGCCGCACGTCCTCGAAGACGAGATCGGCCTCAGGCTCGCGGCGCCGGACGAAGGCTGGCGCAACCGTCAGGACATGCACCCGCAGTGGACGCGCGGCTTCCGTGCAGCCATGGTCGCGCGTGCCCGATATATCGAAGATCTCGTGGCCGAGCAGGCGGACCAGGGCGTCGGCCAATACGTCATCCTCGGCGCTGGCCTCGATACCTTCGCGCAACGCAGGCCGGAGCTGGCCTGTCGCCTGCGCGTGTTCGAGGTCGATCGGCCCGGCCCTCAGGCGTGGAAGCACCAGCGCCTGATCGAGCTCGGCTTCGGTGTGCCAGCATGGTTGCGGCTGGTGCCGGTCGATTTCGAGGCGGGCGCGTCATGGTGGGAGCGTCTGGTGGACGCCGGCTTCGATGCGGCCCAGCCAGCGATCGTGGTCTCGACCGGCGTGAGCATGTACCTCACCAAGGAGGCGATCGCCGCCACGCTGCGCCAGGTCGCGGTGCTCGCCCTCCGCTCGACGCTCGCGATGACGTTCATGCTGCCGATCGATCTTCTCGAGCCCGAGGACCGCCGCGGGTTCGAGTGGGCACAGAAAGGCGCGGCCGCGTCGGGAACGCCGTTCGCGACGGTCGTCGCGCCGGCGGAGATGCTGGCCCTCGCGCGCGAGGCGGGGCTCAAGAACACCCAGCACGTGCCGGGATCCACACTGGCGCAGCGCTATTTCGCCGGCAGGACCGATGGGCTCTGGCCCTCGAGCGGCGAGGACTTTCTGGTCGCGGCCATGTAGAATGCCGCTAATCTCCGCGCGGTGGCACGGCTCGATGCCCTGTTTCACGGGGATGCCGTGATCGAGTTCGACGACGGCAGCTCGGTGGTGGTGAGCCGGACGCACCGCGATGGCTTGTTCGCGCGCTGGCGCGGCATCCTCCCAGCGTGACGACCGCCTCACCGAGCGTGGCGTCGGTCGGGGCGGCATTTCTCCGTCTGTTCGGAGCAGCGTGGCCCGATCGCACTGTCCCATATACGCACAGCGTTTGTGTCGCATGGCACATTCACGCGTATCGACACAGCTGTACATCTCGTGCGAGGCCGGCTGAGAGTGCGCTGATTGACATAGATGCCGTTGCAAGTATAGTTGCATTGTAGTCGCGTCGCGCCGGCCCACGACGAAGAAGTGCTCCCCGAAGGGATCCGCGCTGGCCGTGCAGCAGAGCATGCTGCGCGGTGCGCGATCCATCCATCGTCGAAAGGAACGACATATGAGGACCGTCTGTCGCTTGCTCGCTGTCGGCTGCTTCTCCTTCATCGGGTTCGCCGGCTGCGCGGCCGAGCGTGTGCCCGATGCCGAGGGCACCGGCACGGAAGCCGCGTCGCGGACCATCGTGTTCCGCTACGGCAGGGCAGACCTCGCGGCCCTGGCGCCTGGGCAGTTCCTGCGCCTGGAGGTCACGGTCCCGGACTCCGTCTACAGCGTGACGTACACGGATCCCGCGGACCTCGACCGCGTCCTCATCGTCGGCAGCGACGACCAGTACGTCCTCGGCGACCGGGCCCCGGCAGCGGCAAAGGTCCGGTCCGACACGCTGAAGCAGGTCGTCGTCCATGACGACGTGGTGGTCGAGCCTCAGACGGGGGACTCCGTGACGGAGCCCTCCGGGGACGGAATCATGCATTGTACGTGTCCGTGCGGTCTTCAGGTCGCCGGCCGACTGGTCTCTTGCACCTGAGTGCATCGTCCGTCACCAAAGGCGCAAGATTCGCCGTTACCCCTTGCGCTGAGGCCATCGGAAAGCGACGATCGGCTTGGGGGTTCGCTTCCGTCGTTGCGACCACGCGGCGAAAGCGTACGCTCCGGCATGGGAACGCATGCTGTACGAGGGGGCGTGACCGGGCATGTCAATACAGCATCGCGGTCGGGATGGGAGCAGACGGATGGCGCGAATACAACGGATCGTTTGTTGCGTAGGTATCGTGGTTCTGGGAGCTGCTGATGTCGCAGCGGATACCAGGACGGACTCACCCAGGTCCATGCGCATGCGCATGCGACCGCAACGTCATGTGGCACAAGCCGGGCCGGATCCGCAGCCGGCGGGGGACACGCCAGCTACCGGGGATGCCCCACCGCCGCCCGTGCCGGAACCCGAGCCGGCCACGCCGCCCGCGGCGGGGCCGGAACCGGTCAGTTCCCCTCCTTCGGGACCAGGCGCCCCGGTGCCGGAGTTGACCGCGGCAGAGCTGAGCAAGCTCGTCGAGGATCAGGCAACGCTCGAGGTGCACACCACCACCACCACCGGCTCGCTGATCGACCATGCAGGGGTCGGCGAGCTGTCGCCGGTCACCGTCGTCGATCGCGACCGCATCACCGGCGCGGGCCTCACGAACCTCGGCGACATCCTGCAGAAGCTCCCGGCGCAGGGCAACGCGGTCAACACGCAGAACAACCTCGCCGGCGATGGTTCGACCCGCATCAACCTGCGCAGCCTGGGGACGCGCCGCACGCTGGTGCTCCTGAACGGGCGCCGGGTGGTCGCGAGCGGCCTCGGCGCGGACGATTCGGTCGACCTCGGCACGATCCCGCTGGCGATGGTCGAGCGCGTCGAGGTCCTTCCCGAGGGCGCGGCAGCGATCTACGGCTCGGACGCGGTCGCCGGCGTGGTCAACATCATCACGCGCTCGAACGTCAACGGCACCGAGGCCAGCGGGTACACGTCCACGTCGCAGAAGGGCGACGGCGCCGACTACGATCTCAGCTTCGTGACCGGCCGCACGTCGGCCAAGGGCAACATCACGCTCTCGGCCGGCTACCAGAAGCAGTTGCCCGTGAGGGCGCCTGACCGCCCGTTCTCGGCGCAGAACTTCGTTTACGACTACAAGTGCAGCGCCGCGGCGATCGCCGCCGGGACGTGCGTGGTAGGCGCGACGTCGCTCACCGCCTCGATCGCGACTCCGACCGGCTTCCTCGACACCATCGATGACACCGGCCATAAAGCGTTCACTCCGCCGGGCTGCACTGCCGAATTCTGCACGGCCGACCCGAGCCGGCCCGGGTTGTTCCGCAACTTCGTGTTCCCGACCGCGACCCAGCTCAACGACGGCTACAACTTCGCGGACCTGAATTACCTGATCACACCGTCGACCCACGTCAACCTGTTCTCGAACGGCAGCTACGAGCTCGCGCACGACACCCAGGCGTTCTTCGAGGCGAGCTTCGACAGCCGCAGGTCGGCGCAGCAGATCGCCGAGCAGCCGCTCATCACGTCACAGCTCGGCGCCGGCGGGATCGTGATCTCGAAGGACAGCATCTACAACCCGTTCGGCGCGGACGTCACCGACTACAACCGCCGGCTCACCGAGTTCGGTCCGCGGAGGGACGAACAGGACATCGAGACCAGCCGCCTGGTCGTCGGCCTCAAGGGCAAGACTCCGGAAGCGACGCCGGTGGTCAAGCACTGGACGTGGGAGGCCTCGTACAACTACGGTCGCTCGACCTCGACGAACACGGTCCATGGCGAGCTGATCGCCAGCCGCCTGAGCGACGCGCTCGGCCCGAGCTTCATGGATGCGACCGGCCCGCACTGCGGCACGCCGGCGAGTCCGATCACGGGCTGCGTGCCCCTGAACCTCGGAGCTGTACACCGGACACTCCGATAGCAACATTCAGGTTATCGACCCTTGTCACGACGGAATCCCGACGGGGAGATCGGCAGATGTCACGCTCCTCGAGTGCCAGAAGCAGGGTATTGTCGTGTCACCTAATCAGATTTTTCCGGTATCGCTGGAAACAGCGACGAATGGCGGTAACCCCCACCTCCATCCGGAGACGGCGACGATCGGCACGGCTGGCGTCCTGGTCCAGCCGCTGCGCGGCCTCGACGTCACGCTCGACTACTGGCACGTCCACATCGACGATGTGATCCAGACGTTGCCGGTGGCGACCATCCTGGCGCGGTGCTATGAAGCCGGCATCCAGCAGTTCTGCGATGAGATCCATCGTGATCCGACGAGCCTCTCGCTGTCCAACATCGTCGATCTGGTCCAGAACGTCGGTTCGGTGACGACGTCCGGCCTCGACCTGTCCGCGGCCTATCAGCACCGCACTGGCGCTGGGACGTTCCGGTACGCGCTCGAGGGCACGTACCTGTTCGGGTACGACCTCGACAATGGCGCGATCGATCCTGTGACCGGCAAGGACCAGATCATCCACGGCAAGGGGTTCTACGACCTCGGTGTGAATCCGGATCTGAAGTTCAACCTGTTCGCCACCTGGAGCCGCCCCACTGGGCTCGGCGCAGGGAGCAACCTCCGGTTCGTGGACTCGTTCCAGGAGTGCCAGCAAGACAACTGCAACCAGGCCTCGAACCTCCGCCGTGAGGTGGCCGCGTACGCCACCGGCGATCTGTTCGTCTCGTATACGCTGACCAGCCGCCAGGGTACGACGAACGTCTCCGCCGGCGTGAACAACGTCGTCGACGCAAGGCCGCCTGCGATCTACAGCACCGCGGCGCCCAACGCCGACGCGTCCGCCTACGACTTCATGGGCCGGCAGTTCTACGTGCGCCTCGGACAGCGGTTCTGACGCCGACCGGCTGGATGCGCCGGTGGGTCAGCGCTGGGCCGCCGGGTAGACGGCCGGGCGCTTCTCGATGAACGAGCGCATGGTCTCGCGCCCGTCGGGGGTGAGCGCGCTCTGCGCCATCATGTCGATCGCCTCGGCGTAGGCCGCCTCGACGTCGAGCTCGATCTGCCGGTAGAAGGTCCGCTTGCCGAGCGCCTTCGACGCCAGGCTGCCGCGGCTGGCCGCCCGCGCGAGCGCCTCGGTCTCCGCGACGAGCTGGGCGCGGGGCACCACGCGATTGACGAGCCCCCAGGCGAGCGCCGTGCGCGCGTCGATGCCGTCGCCGGTCATGCCGAGCTCGAGCGCGCGCCGCGGGCCGATGACCCGCGCGACCGCGACGAGCGGAGTATGGCAGAACCAGCCGCCGCGGCCGCCGGGGGTCGCGAAGCTGGCCTCGTCGACGGCGACGGCGAGATCGCAGCTCGCGACGAGCTGGCAACCCGCGGCAGTGGCGATGCCCTGGACGCGGGCCACGACGGGCACCGGCAACCGGCCGAGGCCGAGCATGACCTCGGTGCACAGCCCTAGCAGGCGGCGCATGCCGTCGAGATCGCGATCGACCATGTCGCTGAAGTCATGCCCCGCGGAGAACACCGGTCCGGCCGCGGCCAGGATGACGGCGCGGACGCCCTGGGCGGAGGCGGCCCGCGTCATCGCCGCGCCGAGGTCGCGCAGCATCGATTCCGAGAGGGCGTTGCGGCGGTCGGGGCGGTTGAGCGTGACGGTGGCGAGATCGCCGGCGACCTCGACCAGAACTTGCTCCGTGGTCATGAGGAGGTGTGCTACCAGGCCGGCGTCCGGGCCGCCAGAGGTTGCGGCGGCTCGTGGGCGCACGCGGTGATCCGGAGCGCGCTCCAGGGCACAGGAGGTGATGCAGCTTCGATGACGAGCAGGTGTAGAAGCTCACCGGGCGAGCGTCAGGCCAAAAAAACTAGCTGATGCATCGCGTGGCGGTGCCCACACGTCGTGCTCCGTAGTACTCATGCTGCAGTCGAACAAGGCGGTACGGGCACTGTGTTCAAGCACGGGACGAAGGATAACCTGCGAGGAGCGGCCCGGTGAGCAAGCAGCCGCCGAAGGGCAAGGCCGTCGATAAGGACAAGGCCCCTGAGAAGGCGCGGGCCTCCGAGCCGGCGCGGGCCTCCGAACCGGCGCGGGCCTCCGAACCGGCGCGGGCCACCCCGAGAGAGCCGGTCGCGGCCCACCACGCGGTGGGTAGGCTGCGCGTGACCGGCGGCTTTCTGGCCGGCGCGACGCTCGAGTTCGCCGACGGGCTCAACTGCCTCATCGGCGGCCGAGGGACCGGCAAGACGACGGCCCTCGAGTTCCTGCGCTTCGGGCTGGGGCTCATGCCCGACCCCAGGACGAACCCGCAGCGCCACCGCTCGATCGACGGGCTCGTCAAGGCCAACCTCGGGGCCGGCCGGCTGTCGATCGAGCTGAGGACCAAGACCGGGATGCGCTACACCGCCGAGCGCGGCGCGACGGAGGCGGTCCAGGTGGTGAACGAGGCGGGGACCGCGGTACCTGTCTCGCTCGATCGCGATCAGATCTTCAGCGCAGATGTCTTCAGCCAGAACCAGATCGAGGAGATCGCGTCCGATCCGGGGGCGCAGCTCGCGTTGCTCGATCGCTTCGTGGAGAGCGAGACGGCGGCGATCGCCCGCGAGCTCGAGCAGCTGCAGCGCCAGCTCGATCAGACGACCGTGGATCTGCGCCGCCTGGACGCCGAGATCGACGACCTGCGCGCCCGCGCGTCCGAGCTCCCCGTCATCGAGGAGCGGCTCAAGGGGGTCGCGCAGGCCGGCGGGCCCGACGCCGCCCGGGTCAACGCGGCGCACGCAGCGAAGACCGCGCGGGCGCGGGAGGCGCAGGTTCCGGATCAGCTGGTGGCCGCCGCGCAGAAGGTCGGCCGGGACGCCGCGGCGGTCGTGGCCGCGTTTCGCTCGACGGTGGAGGCCCAGCTCGACGGCGCCGTGCGCACCGGCGCCAACGGCGACCTGTTCGCGGCGCTCGAGGCCGACCTCCAGGAGTTCGACCGCACGCTGGTGGCCGCGGTGACCTCGATCAGCCGCGCCGCCGACGCCGCGGAGGCCACGATCAAGCGCCACCAGCTGGCGATCCTGGAGCGCCACGCGCTGCAGGAGGCCGACTATCGCAAGGCGGTCGCCGAGTACGAGGAGGAGGGCGGCCGCGCCGCCGAGCGCACGGCGCTGCAGGGGACCCTGACCGAGGCGATCACCGCGACCAAGCAGAAGGAAGCCAAGGAGACCCAGCGGCGCGGGCTGTCCGCGAAGCGGAGCGAGTACCTCGGGCAGATGTCCGAGCTGCGCGATCGCCGGTTCGCGGCGCGCAAGCGCGTGGCGGAGCGGCTGAGCCAGCAGTTCACGACCATCCGCGTCACGGTCACGCAGGCCGCGGACTCGCAGGCGTATCGCGACCTGATCGCCCGGGCGCTCAAGGGCACCGCGATCAAGCAGAACGTGGCGGCCGAGCGGCTCGCCGAGGTGTTCCTGCCGATGGAGCTGTCGCGCGCGGTGGCCAGCGGCGATCTCAAGCTCATCGCCGAGCGGACCGGGTTCGACGAGGAGCGGTCGCGCAGGGTGGCCGACGCGCTCCGGGCCGACGGCTGCGCCTACGAGATCGAGTCGGTCGACCTCGAGGATGTGCCGCGCATCGAGCTGCTCGACGGCGACAGGTACAAGGAGTCGCCGAACCTGTCCACGGGCCAGCGCTGCACGACGATCTTGCCGATCCTGCTGGTCCAGAGCGAGCGCCCGCTGCTCGTCGATCAGCCCGAGGACAACCTCGACAACGCCTTCATCTACGACACGGTGGTCAAGGCGCTGCGCGCCGTGAAGGGCACGCGGCAGGTCGTGTTCGTCACCCACAACCCGAACATCCCCGTGCTGGGCGAGGCCGACCGGGTGTTCGTCTTCGAGTCGGATGGCCACCACGCCCAGCTGCGCCGGATGGGCACCGTCGACGACTGCAAGGAGGACATCGAGACGATCCTCGAGGGCGGGCGCGAGGCGTTCTTGCAGAGGAAGGCGCGCTACGGCCACTGAAGCGAAAGGGGAGCTCGAGGCCATGCTCGCGGCGCTCGATGCGCGCGACTGGGCGCAGATCCTCGAGGGCATCGCGGCGGCGGCGGCCTGGCTGCGGTCGGCCACGCCCGGCGATCCGCAGATCCAGCCCGTGATCGCCAGGCTCGTCGCGCTCGCGCAGCACGGCAAGTGGGAGGTCCGCCGCGCGGTCGCCCATGTCGCGGCGCAGACGCTGCACGGCGACTTCGCGCCCGTCCTGGCGACGCTGGCGACCGATGACAACAGCCGGGTCCGGCAAGCCGCGGACGCCGCGGCTCTCCGGCGGCGCGACTGGGCCAACGCCAGCGCGCTCGGCCGCCAGCACGAGGATCACATCAACGCGACGCTCGACGATATCGAGGCGCGGTTCGGCCCGCGCGGCCGCGCCGCCGTGAAGCGCGCCAGCGAGCAGATCGCCAACACGTTCGCGCGCGAGCTGTACCACGAGGTCATCAAGCTGTTGTCGCCGCTCGCCGCCTCGGCCGACCGGCTGCGCACGCGGCTCGAGAGCAACCGGGCGACGCGGGAGGATCTCCTCGAGGAGGCGATCCGGATCGAGCGCCGCGCGGCCCACCTGCGCGCCGTGCTCGACGGCATGCGCTCCTACACCGCCCAGCCCAAGCTCCAGTTTGCCGCCCAGAGCGTGAAGGACCTGCTCGACGAGACGGTCGCGCTGGTGCGCGACAACCAGCAGGCCCCGCGGATCGAGGTCCACGCCGACGAGGCGATCACCGCGGACGTCTCGCGCGAGCGCCTGGTCCAGGCGCTCATGAACCTGCTGGTGAACGCCGTGGAGGCGTCTGCCGGCCTCGCGGAGGCGGCGCCGATCGTGGTGCGGGCGACGCAGGAGGCCGCGCGCGTCGTGATCACCATCGAGGATTTCGGCTGCGGCATGAACGAGGAGGTGCTCGCCGACGCGCCGGTCCTGTTCGCCACCAGCAAGCCGCACGGCACCGGGTTCGGGCTGCCGCTCGCGATCAAGATCATCGAGTCGGAGCACGACGGGCGGCTCAGCCTCGCGAGCACCAAGGGCCACGGCACGGTCGTCACGATCGTGCTCCCGCTCCGGCACCAGCGAGACCACGCATGACCAAGCACGTGAGCCTGATCGTGGAAGACGACCCCGCCATGGCGGAGGATCTCGCCGAGGTCCTCCGATCGCTCGACTGCGAGGTCATCACCGTCGACAACAAGCGCGACGCCCTCGCGACGCTGCAGACGACGTCCGTGTGCTTCATCCTCCTGGATCTGCACATCAAGCTCGATGGCGAGTCGATCCGCGGGCACTCCGAGCACGGCCGCAGCCTCCTGCGCGAGCTGCGCGCGATGTACTCCGATCACACGGGCACCGGCTACAGCCTGCCGATCCTGGTCGTCAGCGGCCACGCGCGCGAGGTCGACACGGCGGTCGACGTCATGCGCGACGGCGCCGATCACGTGATCCAGAAGCCGATCAAGGGGGCGGCGGTGTCGGACGCGGTCAAGGTCTGCCTCGAGCGCAGCGGGCGCGCGACGCATGACCTGTGCGGGCCGATGCTGGCACGCCACGGCGACACCGGGCAGGGGCTCGTGCTGTCGATCCCCGGCACCCGGATCGGCCGGCGCACGCGGGTCACGATCGGTGCGAAGCCGGCTGATCTGCCGAACCGATCCCTGCGCGTGCTGTTGCACCTCGTGATCGCCAAGCTGACCGGACAGCCGGTGCACAAGACCGAGCTCGGGGCGCGGGACGACCAGGGCTTCAAGGGGATCTCCGAGCTGCGAGATGACCTGAAGCCCGCGCTCCCCGCCGGCACCAACATCATCGCGAACCTCTATCACGGCTATTACCGCCTGACCGATCAGGTCACGATCGGCCCCTGTGACATCGCCGCGCTGATCGCGGTCGACGAGGCGCCGATCACCGAGCTCGCCCGCGAGCTCGAGCGCTTGCTCGCGGAGCAGCCGCCGAGAGTCTGACGGAAACTGTCGAGAGTTTCCGCCGGATCTCGACCGACGACATCATCGCGGTGAAGTTTCAAGTTGCTGGGTGTCACCACCCATGCAGATCGCCGCGACACGTCTCGAGTTTTACCTGGGCTGGCTTGCGCTGCGCCGCGTCGCACGCAGCCAGGGTCCCATCGCCGAGCCGTTGCGGCAGACGGTCACGGGGTTCTTCGATCGGATCGACGCGCTGCTCGACCTGGACATCGATCGCGATCATCGCCTGGAGATCGCCGGCGTGCTGATGCCGATTCGTGGCTTCCAGCTGTCCGACGATGAGCTCCGCGGCGCGTGTGCACGCCTCGCCGATCTGCTTGCCCTCCTGCTCTCGGAGCCGAACATGCCATTGCGCCGTCCCAAGATCGATCAGGTCACGTACGTCCGCTTGCTCGAGCTGGCGCTGCACATCGACGAGAACGAGCACGGGGCCGGCGAGGATCTGTGGGCGGAGCAGCTCGCGCAGCGCTCGAACATCGCGCTCGATCGCGTCCACACCGCCATCGCGCGGATGCTGGCCGATGGCGTGGCGCACCTGCCGGTCGACGACGACGGCCGGCCGGACACGTTCCGCCTGAGCGATCCGGCGACGGCCGAAGATGTCATGTACAACGAGGCGGCCGACGACGACGACGACGCGGAGGATCCGGAGGAGGCCGCGGCGCCCAGCGTGCACGAGGTCGTGGTGGTCCACGGGCGTGACGCGGCCCGGACGGCGTTCTTCTTCAAGCTGCTGCAGCGGCTCAACGTGCACGCCGTGGCGTTCGACGAGCTGATCGCGCGCTCCGGATCCAGCAGCCCGTCGATCCGCCAGCTGATCCGGACGGCGTTCACCCAGGCCCAGGCGGTGATCATCCTGTTCACCGGCGACGACGTGGCGAACCTGCGGCCCGATCTGCTCGGGACGTCCGAGGGAGGCGACGAGCGGATGCCGACGCCCCAGCCGCGCCCCCACCTCCTGTTCGAAGCCGGCGTGGCGGTCGCGCTGCAGCCCGATCGCACGATCATCGTCGAGGTCCAGCCGCTCCGGGGGCTCCTGAACCTCGACGGCGTACATGTCGTCCGGTTCTCCACGGGGTCGCGCGAGGAGCGCACGCAGCTGGTCAATCGCCTGCGCGCCGCCGGCTGCAAGCTGGATACGTCGGGGATCCACTGGCTCAACCTCGAGTTCCCCACATCGGCACCCGCGTAGTCGTCCGTGCGCGTGCGCGCTTTCACCGGCGCCGGGACGATCGCGCAGACAAAATGGCTATAGTGGCGCCCAAAGGAGAGCCACGTGACGCCAATCATCTACGGACCCGAGCTCAGTACCTACGTGCGCACCGTGCGGATGGCCTTCGAGGAGAAGGGCGTTCCGTACACGATGCAGGACGTGAGCGTCGTCAAGGGGGAGCAGAAGCAACAGCCGCACCTGACCCGCAACCCGTTCGGCACGGTGCCCGCCTTCGAGCACGACGGGTTCAAGCTGTACGAGACCAGCCCGATCATTCGCTATATCGATCAGGTCTTCCCGGGGGTTGCCCTGACGCCGGATGATCCGCAGCAGCGGGCGCGGATGAACCAGATCATCAGCATCATCGACTATCACGGCTACGCCTCGATGATCGGCCAGATCGTCGTGCAGCGGCTGTTCACGGTGCTGTTGCCCAATGGGACCGACGAGAACATCATCCGTGCGGGCATCCCCAAGGCGGAGCTCTGCGTGAAGGAGATCGCGCGGATCCAGGGCGGTAACCCGTTCCTCGCCGGGAACCGGCCGAGCCTCGCCGACTTCTATGTCGCTCCCATCCTGGCCTACTTGAAGATGACGCCGGAGAAGGAGTTGCTGGCGCCGCACAAGGGCCTCGAGGCGTGGTGGAACGTGATGGCCGAGCGCCCGAGCTTCCAGAAGACGGTACCCAAGCTCGGCTGATCGAAGGCTTCGCGCACGGGTTCGTCGTGTGCGAGGTCACTGCGGCGCGGCGCGGCGATGCAGGCGCCGTCGCCAGAGGCGAACCCGAGGCTTGTGTGCAGGGGCGGGGTCGCCGGCCAGGACGCTGGGCGTCACCGGCGCGGGCAGGGTCGAGGCGTGGATCGGCGTGTCGACCTCGCCTTGCTTGACGAGGCTGGCGAGATCGTCGGCGATGATCCCCGCGTGGGTGGCCGTCACGCCCGCGGCGAGCGCCTCGTAGACCTGGCTCGCGTGCTCGTCGGCGTGGTGGGCGTCGCTGGCGGCCGGCGCGTCGCCGGGCAGATCGACGTGCAGCTCGCGAATGACCATCTGGAGGCCGGCGGCGATCGGCAGCGCCAGGAGCGCGCCGAGGATCCCGGCGAGCGTGCCGCCGACGAGCAAGGCGACGAGCACCACCGCGGGCGGCAGGCGCAGGGCGCGGCCGTAGACGCGCGGCACCAGGATGCGGCTCTCGAACTCCTGGTAGAGCACCATCAGCCCGAGCACGACCAGCGTGATCGTCGCGCCCTGGGGCGAGACCGCGATGACCGCCGGGGTGCTGGCGATGTAGCCGCCGACGAACGGGATGATGTCGGTGAGCCCGGCGAACAGCGCGATCGCGAGGGCGTTGTCGGCGCCGAGCAAGCTGAGCAGGGTGAACACGAACACGGCGATCGACAGCGACGTGATGAGCTGACCGCGCATGTAGCCGCCGACGATCACCTTGAGCTCGAGGAGGATCTTCGCGAGCTTGAGGTGATGATTGCGCGGCACGAGGGCGTAGATGAGGCCCTTGGAGCGCGGAGGATCGGCGAGCAGGTAGATCGCGAGGACCAAGGTCGAGATGCCATAGCCGATCACCTCGAGCAGCTTGGTCGAATAACCGATCATGGCCGCGCCGGAACGCGCCTCCAGCTTGTCGAGCGGCAGATCCTGGATCGCGTTGATCAGCGGCTTGGTCCAGCTGTAGCCGGCCAGCGTGTGGACGATCCGGGCGCGCTCCTTGGGCGCACGTTCGATCAGCTGGACCAGCTGCTCGAACAGCGGCGGCACCATCAACAGGACGACCGCCGCGAGCGCCAGGGTCGCGGCGACGAAGACCAGGACGAGGGCGCGTCCCCGCCGGATGCCGCGCCGCTCGAGCCACGATACAACAGGGTCGAACGTGCCAACCAGCACGAGCGCGATGGTCATGACCGCGAGCACGGTCGCGAGCTGGCCGAGCAGCCAGATACCGGCGACCACGGCGAGCAACCAGAAGATCGTCCTGGGCGCGATCTCGATGCTCACGCGGCTTCCCGGGAGTTCGGGTCGATGCATGTAAAGGTCCCTTGCGGGGCGTATCTGCGCGGTTCGTGCCAGACGTGAGCGCCGGTGAGCGCCGGCGGATGACGGTGAGGCCCGGCGGATACGGTGACGCTGTGGTTTTGTGGCCTTAGTAGACCGAGCCCCTACGCTCACCGTGCCAAACCAGCACGTCGGTCCCGCTCGACGGACGCCGGCGACCGACGTACCCTCCGTCCATGGCAGAGGCAGTACTCGATGACATCCGCGAGGCCAAGGCGATCGCGATCCTACGCTCCCATGATCATGCCGCCGGCCGCAGCGCGCTGGCCGCGGCCGTGCGCGGAGGGTTTCGCGTCCTCGAAGTGACGCTGTCGACGCCCGGCGCCATCGAGATCATCACCGACCTGGCGCGCGATGATCGGCTGCTGGTCGGCGCCGGGACCGTGCTCACCGGGGAGCAGGCCCGCACCGCCGTGCGCGCCGGGGCGCGCTTCCTGGTCTCGCCGGTGCTCGACGTCGAGGTGGTCGCCGAGGCCAACCGCCTCGGTTGCATCATGATCCCCGGCTGCGCCACCCCGACCGAGATGTGGAACGCGCATCGCGCCGGCGCGGCCCTCCAGAAGCTGTTCCCGGCGCCTGCCGGTGGGCCGACCTGGCTGCGCGCGGTGCTCGCCCCGATGCCGTTCCTGCGCGTCATCCCGACCAACGGCGTCGAGGTCGAGAACGCGACGGAATGGCTCGCCGCCGGGGCGTTTGCCATCGGCTGCGTTCGCTCGCTGTTCCCGCCCGACGAGCTCGCGGCCCAGGCGTGGGACCGCATCGAGGCGCGGGCCCGCGCGTTGCTCGCAGCCGTGCTCGATTAGCCCGGCTAGCCCGGCGCGCCGGTCTGCGTGAGCGCTGCTGACGGAGGTAGATCGGTGAACAACAGCCGGTCCCACGTGGGCTCGACCGACGAGATCGCCGCGTGGAGCGCGAGCGCGACGCCCGAGGCGCCGGTCAGGAGATCCGCTCCGGGATCCCAGGTCATCGTCTGGTTGACCGGTAAGCCGCGCGGAAACCCGGCGATCGGCTGGCTGTTGCGCATCGCGAGCGTACGGCTGTACCAGGTATCGGCCGCGCGTCCGAGCTCGGCATCGCCGGTGGCCTGGAACAAGCGGTTGAACAGGTGGGCGACGCCCGCGGCACCGTGGCACAGCCCGGCGTCGATGACCTGCGACGACTCGAACGGGCGCGCCGCCATGCCGTGGGCGAGATCGAGGGCCTGGGCTCGCCAGTCGTCCCGGCCGGTCGCGATCGCCGCCGTCATGACGGCGACCGCCACCCCGAGGTCGCCGTAGCACCAGGCGACGCGCGACATGGATTCCTGGTCGCGCTGCGTGCCGAGCCACGCCGGGTAGCGGTTGCCGAACCTGGGCCCGGCGGCCGCGCGCAGGTAGGCGACGGCGCCGTCGAGCAGCTTCCGGGCACGCTCGACCTCGACCCCCGCGGTGATGTAGCGCGCGAGGATCGCGACGACCCCGGGGATGCCGTGCGCGAGGCCCAGGTTGAAGTAGCCGTCGGGGGCGATCTCGCGCTGCCACGCGGGCAGCAACCCCGGCGGCGTGTACCACGCGGTGCCCGTGGGCATCGGGCGCGCCAGCCGCTCGAGCTGCCCGAGGATGTCGCGCGCGAGCGGCTCGCTGGCCGCGGTCGGCTTGCCGTCGGCGATCCGCTGCAGGACCGGCATGGCGATCCCGGCGAGCCCGCCGATCAGGTCGTACAGATCGCTGGGGCGCTCGACGAAGCGGATGAGCGAGCGCTCGATCATCTCGCAGGCCGTGTCGGCGTCGTCGCCCTCGCTGAGGTGGCCGATCGCGAAGGCGATCCGCGCGGCCCCGCCGTACAAGCCCGGCTGGTTGCGGTCGCCGATCCCGGTGATCGCCGCGCTCAGGGAGCTGCCGGCCTGGTCGTCGGGATCCGGGACCATGTCGTCGGACGCGGTGTAGATCCGCAGCGTGGCGTAGTCGACGTCGTCTTCGAAGCCACGCCGGTGGTCGCGACGCCAGGCATCCACTGCCTCGACGATCTCGACGACGACCTTGGCGATCGCCGCGCGGCGATCGGGATCGGTGATGAGGGGGCGCCATTCAGGCTGGTTCGTGCGATCCGCCACGAAGACAGCCTACCAGGCTCCGGCCGCCCGCGACGCACCGAGATGAACCGCGTCCAGCCGGTGGGGTTGCGCGGTGTCAGGCTATCCTGCCACCGAGCATGACCGTACCTACACATGCACGTGTCGTCGTGGTCGGCGGTGGGGTGATCGGGTGTTCCGTCGCGTACCACCTCGCGCACATGGGCTGGACCGACGTTGTCCTACTCGAGCGCGACAAGCTCACCTCGGGGACGACGTGGCACGCCGCGGGGCTGATCGTCACGTTCGGCTCGACCTCCGAGACCTCGACCGAGATGCGCAAGTACACCCGCGATCTGTACGCGCGGCTCGAAGCCGAGACCGGGCAGCACACCGGCCTCAAGCAGTGCGGGTTCATCGAGGTCACCGCCGATCCCGATCGGCTCGAGGAGTATCGCCGCGTCGCGACGTTCAATCGCTACTGCGGCGTCGACGTCCAGGAGATCTCGCCGCGCCAGGTCAAGGAGCTGTTCCCGCTCGCCCAGGTCGACGACCTGCTCGCGGGGTTCTACGTCAAGGATGACGGCCGGGCCGATCCGGTCGGCGTGACGATGGCGCTCGCCAAGGGCGCTCGCCAGCTGGGCGTGAAGATCCTCGAGGGCGTGCCGTGCACCGGCGTGACCCAGCGGCGCGGCGTCGTGACCGGGGTGACCACGCCGGCCGGCGCGATCGCGGCCGAGTACGTCGTGAACTGCGCCGGCATGTGGGCGCGCCAGCTCGGGGCCCGGTCGGGCGTGACCATCCCGCTGCAGGCGGCCGAGCACTACTACCTCATCACCGAGCGCATCCCCGAGATCGGCGCCCACTGGCCGGTGCTCGAGGATCCGGCGTCGTATGGCTACTTCCGCGAGGAGGTCGGCGGCCTCATGATCGGCCTGTTCGAGCCGAAGTGCGCGCCGTGGAACGTGCGCGGCGTGCCCGACGACTTCT
>Ga0308175_100000201_pt1 | contig 46091 bp, 44 predicted proteins | sample PhyCR1_3_FD_203893 | JGI IMG/M metagenome (GOLD analysis project Ga0308175, IMG submission 203893) | Soil microbial communities from UC Gill Tract Community Farm, Albany, California, United States - DLSLS.C.R1 | ecosystem: Environmental > Terrestrial > Soil > Agricultural land | place: USA...
CGGCGGTGCGGTGGGATGTTAGCGCGGAGCATGGCCCCCTCTTTCTGACTGATACTCGTTAATCAGATATTAGGGTAGCAATGGTAAATGTCAAGAAATGTTCGGCGAATTTTGCCACGGGGTTCGAACCCCGGCGAGCCGGACGGTGCGGGCATGGGATGCAGCAGCTGTTCGACTTCACGCAGCTCTACCGTCGAGTCGCCCTGGTTGGCCCATCTGTGGAGGGCCGTCTCGGTGGTGCGGCGGCACTATTGCCCGTGGCTGGGCGTGGAGCAGGACGGGATCGGGCTGGGGATGGTGCAGACCATCCGGCGCAAGGGCGTCACTGTGAGGCCGATCAAGGCGCGGGGGAGCAAGGAGGCGCGGAGCGAGACGGCGGAGATCCGGCTGGCGGCGGGGATGGTGTACTTCCCGGCGGAGGCGGCGTGGCGGTTCGACCTGGAGCATGAGCTGCTGCTGTTCCCCAACGGGAAGTACAAGGACCAGGTGGACGCCTTTGCCCACGCGGCGATTCACGTGCACAAGGTGCGGGGGGCGCCGATGGCGAAAGAGGACGGGGAGGCGAACGAGGCGGCGCTGGCGGTGGCGCGGGGGGAGGCGGTGCGGCTGCGGGATAAGCCCTTGGCGGCGTCGGAGGACGCGGAGCTGCGGCGGCTGCTGCGGGAGAACTGGGAGGATGCGATGTGGGATTAGATTACCTCGGCCTTTCGCTACTCAGCATCATCATCCTCCTCATCGTCCGAGGGGAGCGCGGCGCCGATGACACTCGCGCGGCCGATGTAGGCGTTCCACCATTCATCCGAGACCCTTTTTTTCTTCCGCAGGTCTTCAACGACGAGAAGAGGATTCATCAGCAGGACGTGCCCGATGGGGCAGTTGCCCTCAGGCGCGATTTTGATGAACCCCATGTGCTCGAGCTGATAAATGTGTTCAGTCCAGGTCCTCTTTGCTCTCGTGCCAACATACCCCGAAGAGAACGCGGCCTCGTCCTCATCGATCTTCTCGATGATGCCTTCATCGAAGGACCGACACCAGAGGTCGATATACACCCGTGTTGGGTCGTTATTCGCGATGTCCTTCATGAGGGCGCACACCAACGAGAGGAGTTTCGGAATCGTGATGTAGCCGTCATTTTCCAGACGATTCCAAACGAGCTTCCCCGAGCCGGGCCACAACTGATCGCGGAGCTTCGTACGCCGTTCCGAGGGTTTAAGCTTCTTTTTCTTCTTCACTGTGGTTGCTGTAATTTCAGCAGTCATTTGATCTCCCAGTTGGGGTTGCTAGAGTCATGCGATGCCTCCCGGCACGCTCCGTCTTGTCCTTCCCATTGGCATTGGGTGACAACCGCGCGCCGGGAGGCACACGTCATTTACCGCTCTCGACCATTGCATTGGCAGTGCATCTCGATCGCGGCGAGGGAATTCTCCTCTGGCGGGGGCTCGCCACAAAGGACGTTTGTGCGGACTCTCAACCGCCGATTCGCCCACCGAAGGCTGCTACACGGCGGGTCATAGTAGCGGAGATTTGTCAGTTGTCGATGACGAATCCGCGTTTTTCCGCGCAAATGGTTCCGATTATCACGGGCTTATTGGATTGCCGGGTGCTCCAAGTGCTTTATTGCTCAAAGGGCTACTGTCCTTGAACTGCTACTGGTGCTGGACATGCTCCGGGGGTTGGTAAGGGGGGAATCCCATCCGCCTTGGCGCAGTTGCGGTTCGCCAGTGCGCCGATGACTTCTTGCGCGATTTGGCTCATCATGCGCCTATTTTCCTACTTCTCGATGCTCGGCTTGGCCGCCGTCCGACAGGCGGCGCCGGCGCCGTACGTCCGCGGGGACGTCGGCGGCGGGGCGGTGGCGTCGTTCCTGGACGTGTTCCGCCGGTCGCGGGCGCCGACGGCGGCGGAGCTGGTGGCGGAGAACGTCAACACGGCGTACGCCTGCGCCTCGCTCAACGCCGACCTGGTCGCCTCCTCCACGCTGCGGCTGTACGTCTTCACGCGACGGGTCGAGGCCCGGCCGAAGATGAGTGTGCGGGGGGAGTGTCGGCGGTCACGGGGCGGGAGTTGGGGCTCCTCAAGGCGGAGAACCCCCGCGCGGCAGCGGCGCTGGCGGGGGCGAAGGCGGTGGAAGAGGTGCTGTCGCACCCGCTGCTGGAGCTGGTGGCCCACGCCAGGTGACTAAGCGCGTGTGGCGCGGGGGCGATTGCCGAGGGGGTATCAAGCGGTAGCGGTCAGGACGCGGGGACGTCGAGTTGCTTTGTGACTGGGGGGAAGCAGGCGGTGTCGTCGCACGCCTGGTAGTAGAGGGCGAGACGGGCCGCGGCGCTCGGGGGGGAGTTGAATGTGACTACAATTATCACGTCACCGGTGTGGACGCGAATTGGGGCCTCTGAGAAAGCGAATCGCTGCAACTCGCCGGGGGGGTAGTCGATGTTCGTAACCGCTGAGGCCGCGTCGCCGGTGACGGAGAGTTGGGCGGCGAGGAGGCCGGCGGAGGCGTCGTGGGCGTTGATGTGGAAGCCGGGGAGGATGCTGACGTGGAGGTCGAGGCGGGTGGGGGTGGCCCATTCGGCCCGGAGGGTGACGACGCCGGCGGCGACCTGCTGGGGGGTGAGGGGGCGGTCGGTGGCTTCGGCGGTGGCGCCGGGGGAGACGGTGAAGTCGCCGTGGGATCTGACGTACAGCAGGGCGGATTGGACCATGGCGCTCATGCCTTCGGCGCCGGCGAGGAGTTGGCCGGCGAAGGCGGCGAGGGTGTGGTGGGCGGTGTCGGGGGTTCGCTGGCCGCTGAAGCGGCCAGCCCGCTGGTTGGTTAGCTTGAGCATGGCCATCGCGGCGACGGCGTTGCCGCTGGGGAGGGGGGAGTCGCTGCCCATCTTCTGGCGGACGATCAGCTCGGTGGCGTCTTTGTCGGTGAAGTAGAAGCCGCCGGCGGAGGGGTCGGCGAATTTTTCGAGCATGAGGGCGGCGAGGCTTTCGGCGTGGTCCTTCCAGTGGTGCTCGCCGGTGGCGTCGTGGAGCGCCAAGAGGGCGTCGGTGAGGAAGGCGTAGTCGTCGAGGAAGCCTTCGTACTTTTTCTTGCCGTCGCGGCTGGCGCGGTAGAGCCAGCCTTCGGAGGTGCGGTGCTCGCGGAGGAGGAAGTCGGCGGCGCGGGCGGCGGCGTTGAGGTACGTCGGCTCGTTGAGGACGGCGCCGGCGCGGGCCATGGCGCGGACCATCAGGGCGTTCCAGCTCGTGAGGATCTTGGTGTCGAGGAGGGGTTGCTTGCGCTGGCGGCGGGCGGCGTAGAGCGTCTGGCGCATTCGCCCCAGGTCGGGGTCGTCGAGGGCGTTTTGCGGCTGGGCGAGGTAGAGGATGTTTTTGTCGGCGCGGGTGCCGTGGTGCGGGTCGGCGAAGTTGGGGCCCTGGTCGAGGCCGTAGACAGCGGCGAAGCGTTTGGCGTCGGCGGGGCCGAGGAGGGATTGGACCTCTTCGAGTGTCCAGAGGTAAGAAAGGCCTTCGCGGGCATCGACCTCGGCGTCGAAGGCGGTGTAGAAGGCGCCGTCGGGGGAGGTCATCTCGCGGAGGACGAAGTCGAGGATGCCGCGGGTGACGTGGGCGTAGCGCGCGTCCGCGGTCTGGCGGTGGGCCTCGGCGTAGACCCAGGCGAGCATGGCGTTGTCGTAGAGCATGATCTCGAAGTGTGGCACGAGCCATTTCTCGTCGGTGGAGTAGCGGTGGAAGCCGCCGCCGAGGTGGTCGCGGATGCCGCCGTGGGCGAGGGCGTCGAGTGTGTGGCGAAGCATGGCGAGGTATTTCGATTTTCGCGCGTCTTCGCCGGGGCGGTCGCGGAGGTAGGCCAGGAGAAGTTTGAGGAGCGTCTGGCGGGGGAACTTGGGGGCGTGGCCGAAGCCGCCGTGGTGGGGCTCGTAATCCGACACGGAGCGTTCGACCAGCTCGTCGATCCAGTCGTAGGAAAAGGTGACGGGGGATTCGGGGGCGCGGGGGCGGGCGATCTGGCGGAGGATGTCGGTGATCTGAGCGGCGGCCTGCTCGACTTCCTTGCGACGGTTGCGGTAGGCGTCGTCGAGGCCGCGGAGGAGGGTGACGAAGCCGGGGCGGCCGTACTGGTCGGTAGGGGGGAAATACGTCCCGCCGTAGAAAGGCCGCAGGTCCGGGGTCAAAAACACGCTCATCGGCCAGCCGCCTTGGTGCGTGAGGACCTGTACGGCGGTCATGTAAAGCTGGTCCACGTCGGGGCGCTCCTCGCGGTCCACCTTAATGTTGACGAAGCGGGCGTTCATCTCCGCGGCGACGGCTTCGTTTTCAAACGACTGCCGCTCCATGACGTGGCACCAGTAGCAGGTGCTGTAGCCGACGGAGAGGAAGATCGGCTTGTCCTCGCGGCGGGCGCGGTCGAAGGCGTCGGGGCCCCAGGCGTACCAGTCCACCGGGTTGTGGGCGTGCTGGAGGAGGTAAGGCGAGGTTTCTTCGGCGAGGCGGTTGGTGTGCGCGTGGGTGGCCGCTGGATCGGATGAGGACATGGGACTCCTTTCCGATCCATCGTATCGGGGCTACGGGGCGGCGCAGAGAGCGATTCTTAGTGTCCGGCGGCGTACTTCGCGGGGTTCTTTTCGAACTCGTGTTTGCACTTGTCGCTGCAGAAATAGTAGGTCTTGCCCGCGTAATCGAGGCGCGGCGTGTCCTTGTCGAGCTCGACATCCACGCACGCCAGGTCCGCGTTGTGCTTGCAGACCAGGCACTCGCCGTGCGAAGCCATCGAGACTGCCGACGCGGGATTCGCGGTTGCGGGAGAGGGCCGGGTCGATGGGGCGTTGGATCCGTTGGTCGAATCGCCGGCGCACCCGCCGATCAAAAGGGTAACGCCCACGACTGCCGCGCATCCCCAAGGATTCATTCGCATGATCATTTTATACCTCAAAAGGCCAAGGAGAGGCTCACCGAAACCTTAAACTCGACCTTCCCCTGGTCGCCGTTGACGTGCTGGTACACAGGGAAAGAAGGCGCCAAAGTCAACGCGATCATCGGGTCGAACCGCACGCGCGCGCCGGGCGTGAGGTACAGCGTGTTGCTGCCGCTGTTGGGGTCGTGCCCGCCGTCCGCGCGGTCCTTCATCAGGTAAACGTCATTGAGCTCGAGGAAGACGCTGTACTGCGGGAACTGCTTGATGGATGGCGTGAGGCGGTATGCCAGCGCCAGGCCGGCGTCGAAGCGGTCGCCGACCTTGAAATCATCCTTTTCGGCGCGGAACGTGTACGCGGCGCTGGCGTCGAGCGTCACGGCGGAGGTGAGGAAGCGCGAATACGCCACGCCGATGGGGAATGCCCATCGGCCGGTGCCGGGCTGGTCGGTCGGGGAAAGGCGTTCGCCGTTGTCCAGCCGCACGTCAGTGCGGCCGGTGGGAAAGATGACGCCGCCGAAGACCGCCAGGTTGCCCGGCCAGCCCTTGAGCACGCGATATTTTGCGACCAGCGCCAGGTCCGTCAGACCCTCCGGCTCGGCCGACGCCACTTCGACCGACCCGTCCGCCTGGCGGTCGGCGGAGATGAACTCGTTGCCGAAGAAGTAGCCGATGCCGATGCCGACCTGGAGGTCGTCGATCACGCCGTACGCCGCCTCGATGCTGGTGAGGAATCCGTGGTCTAGCGCGTCGAAGTCGCCGCCGGCCAGCCCGCGTGCCGCGGCGGCCGAGCGGCTGAAGTGCTCGAAATTGGTGTAATCCTCGCGGAGCGAAAGTTCGAAATGCCCCGGCTCCAGCGTCTCGCCGGAAACGACCGAACTCCCGCCGCCGGAGGCGCCGGGGCCGTGATTCGCCCGGGCTTCTTCGGCGGCAACCACCACGATCAGCGTCGCCGCAAGTAGAAACAGATTCCTGTTAAAAAAAGTCATACGCGAGGTGCTCCCGGAACCGCGCGCCCGCCGGCGCGTCGCCGCCGCGCAGTACGCCGCGCGGACTTCACTTCGTCGAGAGTGGAAACCCGGAACCCCCCGCCTAGCAGACCGGCGGTCCCCGCGTCGGAAGCACGTAGCGCGCCGCCAGCCCCACCGGCGACGGTTTAGACTCGATCACCTCGTCGATCACGCCCCGCGGCGGCCCCAAGTCCCACTGCTGGGCCGGCGGCACGTCGAGCGTCGCCATCCACTGGCAGACCGCACACGACCGCGGAGGCGTGCGATGGCGGCCGGAGTCGTCTTTGTTCGCGCAACACGCGGCGCGCCCCTCCGGCACCGCCGACCCGGGCAACGGAATCACCCCGCGCGGGTGGGCGGGCACGACCGCGCCCAGCCACACCGACATCACACCCAGGAGGAAGATTCGCAAACGCCTGCCGCGCATTTCGGTCGAAAAGTCTAGCCAACCCACGGCTTGCATACAACATTTGCACCACGGCCGGGCATCACCGCTTGCTTGTTGGCCAGTGGGTCGCCGGATAAAATCTAATTTCGATGGCTGCTCTCTACCTCAATTTGCCGGACGAGCTCAAAGCGCGCCTCGCCGCCCGCGCCGCGGAGAGTGGCTACGGCACGCCGGAGGGATATGCCGAGGCAATACTTCGCGCCGACCTCGATCCGCCACTAGCCGACGCACAACTCGAGCAACTCCTCCTCGAACGGCTGGAAGACACCGGTCCCGGCATCGAGATGACACCCGAATTCAAAGACCAATTCCGCGAGCAGGTGCGGCGCCGGCGCGAATCCGGCCCGTCCATTCCATGATTCGCCGTGTCATCCTCCGTCCGCAGGTCCCGGACGACCTGCACTCGATCGTCTCGGGCCTGGAGAAGAGCAGCGTTTCTATCGCAGACCGCTTTGTCGAGGCGGTGTTCGCCGCGTTTGATGACCTGGCGGAAATGCCCGGCAAGGGCAGCCCAAAGCACTTTCGGTTGCCGCGCCTTGCCGGCCTCCGGTCCTGGTGGGTTCCCGGTTTTCCGAAACACCTGATCTATTACCGGGCGACCGACGAAGCGATCATTATCTACGCCGTGATCCACGGCGCGAGGGACGTACGGGCGGTGCTGAAAGATCGGGCGCCGTAGGACGCCTGGCCACAGGTCATTCAGTCTCCACCGCGGTGAGGTTATGATCGCGCCGGATCATCGTAGGGAGTCCCCGGTTTGCCCTGGATCATTGACTACCAGATCGTGCTGGACCAGATGCGCCAGCAGCGGTTCAAGTGCCTCTATTACAACAGCGGCGCGTTTGGCTTCCCCCAGGACGTCCCCGTCCACACGATCGGATGGCTCGGTCCGCCGGACGAAACGATCAAGCCCGCCGCCGCCCCCTTCACGCGTCAAGTGTCGCCGCCGTTTGAACAAAACCTGGCGGTGCTGACCGCCCGCGCCTGGCGCGAGATCATGCCCGGCCGGGTGTGGGTCCTGCCCATGAGCCACTGGGCGTTCGAGCTGGATTACGGCTCGCGCGAGTGGATGCCGTCGCTCATTGAATCGATCGACCTCGACCCCGGCATGCTCGAAGGCCGCAACAACGGTGCCGCCATCGAATTCTCCCCCGAGGAGGGCGATCTCTTCGAGTCATTCGTGCGGCGCCTCCTGGAAATGCTGCTCGGCAGCGACTTCATGCTGGCGTTTCCGGGGCGTCCGGCGTTGTGCACGCTGCACCACCACAAGCAGCTCTGGTGGATGACGTCCGACGCGAAGCTCGCGGAAGGACTGGATGCGCTGGTTCCCCCCGCCGCCATGGCACCGGTTGGGCGAAGCGAAGCCCCGGATCCCGATCCGCCGCCGCCCATGCTCTAACCTTGTGGGGCTTTTATACTCGCCGCGCGGCTTAAGGGGCGTACGATCTTCGTACAGCCATGACACCAAGCATCTGCGTGATCTCCGCCATCGCCTGCGCCGCGATCGCCGCCGGGAAAGGTCGTTCGCCGGTCGGCTGGTTCTTCATCGGCCTGATCTTCCCCATCCTCGGCATCGTCCTGGCGGTCGTCACCTCCGAGCGCAACAACCGCTGGCGGTGGGAACACGTCCAGTACCGGCCGCGCCCCCTCCGGCAGCACGTCCCGATGCCCCCACCCATTCCACGACCCGAGCCGGCAGCGGCGGCCGAACCCCCGCCATCCCAGCCGGCCTGGTATTACGAATCCGACGGCCAGGCCAACGGCCCCGTCACCGCCATAGAACTCCGCGAGCTCCTCGCACGCCGCCAGATCGCACCCAACACCCTCGTTTGGCACCACCCTCTTCCCGGATGGGGTCCGGTTTCCCGCTTTCCCTCCCTCCGCCAGGCCTGAAACGGGCCCGCTAAGCGCCACCATGCCATCGTCTTGCGCGCCGAGGTCTGTTCGGCGTTAACGCTCGTTCATCTTGTAATGCAAACCCGGTCAGCATAAGATGAAATAACTGTGTTCGACCGACACGGCGGCTGAACGCTCCCTATCAGGCATTGCCTCAAGGTACTCCTGAGAACGGCAGCGGACGGCTACCCGTCGGTCGCGGGTTGCCGGCCCGTGCGGAGGACCGGCGCTTTGTCAGGCCTTTTTGACGTGAAATCCCGTTCGCCCCGCTGGCCAATGCTGGCCAGGCGCGGCTCGCGGGATTCTTGACACGAACGTGGTCTCATCCGGAGTCCAATTCGCGCAGGTCGCCACCGAGGTGCTCGCTTCGGCACTGGCGGGAGCTTCCGTCGTTTTGCTCCTGCTGACGCTCCGGCCGGCCCTTGGCGTCCGAGCCGCCGTACAACTCGCCGGGCTGCTTTTGCCACCGGCGGCGCTGACGGTCCTCGGACGCGGGGTGCTGATCGCCCCGTACACCTGCGGAGGGGTCGGTCCGTCGCCCGATGACGTGAGCGACGGGTCGCCCAGGGCTCCGCCCACATTCCACCCGCGGATTCGGAATGTCGTCCCCGGCGGTCACTGGCAACAGTGATCGCCGCGACGCGCGCACCGGTCCGCGGGCACGTCCAAATCGCCTCCCCGTAACCCTCCGCAGTTGCAGGCCGAACCCCGCGCCGCGGGCGCGCGATTCAACCGGCAACGAACGACCAACAACGAGCAACCGCACCGGGGAAGCCCATGTCAACACCCGTAGCCATCCTGATCGGCCTGCTGATCGGCATCATCGCCGGCGGCCTGGCCCTGTTCGCTTTTTTACAAGCCGCCGGGCGATCGGCCCTGGTCCGCGCCCGCCAGGAAGCCGACCGCATCCGCGACGCCGCCGCCAAGGAGGCCCAGAATAAGGCCAAGGAGATCGAACTGTCGGCCAAGCAGGAGCAGATCCGGCTGAAGCAGGAGTTCGAGCGCGACGCCGACAAGGCACGCGCCGAGCTGAAGCAGCACGAGCAGCGCCTCTCCAAGCGTGAGGACACGCTCGACCGCAAGCTCGACACCCTCTCGGTCAAGGAAAAGCACCTCGACGACCTGGAGCGTAAGGTCGAGCAGCGCGAGCAGTCGGTCGCCGCCAAGGACCAGCAGCTCTCGCAGGTCCTAGCGGATCAGAAGCAGCGGCTGCTCCAGATCACCAACCTGTCCGCCGACCAGGCCAAGGAGATGCTGCTCCGCCGCGTCGAGGAGGAGTGCAAGCACGAAGCCGGAGAGCTGATTCAGCGCATCACCGAGCAGGCCCAGGAGGAGGCGAAGGAGAAGTCCCGGCAGATCATCCTGCAGGCGATCCAGCGCTACGCCGCCGAGCAGACCGCCGACCATACCGTTTCGACCGTCACCATCCCCAGCGACGACATGAAGGGGCGGGTCATCGGCCGGGAAGGGCGGAACATCCGCGCCTTCGAGAAGACCACCGGCGTGGACGTGATCATCGACGACACGCCCGGCGTGGTCGTCGTCTCCTGCTTCGACCCGGTTCGGCGCGAGGTCGCCCGCATCTCACTCGAGCGCCTCGTCCAGGACGGCCGGATTCACCCGGCCCGCATCGAGGAGGTTGTCGCCGCAGTCTCCAAGGAGATGGAAGAGGAACTGGTCAAGATCGGCAAGGACGCCGTGCAGGAGGCGAACGTCGGCAACATAGCCAAGCCGATCGTCCCGATGCTCGGCCGGCTCGGCTACCGCACGAGCTACGGCCAGAACGTCCTGAAGCACTCGCTGGAGGTGGCGTACATCGCCCAGGTTATCGCCGACGAGCTCGGGTTGGACGGCACGCTCGCCCGCCGCTGCGGCCTGCTGCACGACATCGGCAAGTCGATGGACCACGAGCAGGAGGGCGGACACCCGCAGATCGGCATGGAGTTCCTCAAGCGGTTCAACGAGCCCGAGGCCGTGCTCAACGCCACCCTCGCCCACCACGGGGACGTGCCGGCTACCACGCCGTACACGCCCATCATCATGGCCGCCGACGCAATTTCGGCGAGCCGGCCGGGGGCGCGGCGCGAGTCGCTGGAGCGCTACGTGAAGCGGCTACAGGAGCTGGAAGAGCTGGCGATGACCTTCGACGGTGTGCGCCAGGCGTACGCGATCCAGGCCGGCCGGGAGGTCCGCGTGATCGTGGACGCCAAGCTGGTGGACGACAAAATCTCCTGCAAGATCGCGCGGGACATTGCGAAGAAGATTGAATCGGACCTGAATTACCCGGGTGAGATCAAGGTGACGCTGATCCGGGAGGTAAGGGCGGTGGAGTATGCGAGGTAGCAGCTCCCGTTCTTCAGACTGACGCGCAGGTTCTATGTGACGACGAACCCCCGTTTCATTCTGGTGAACCCGGGCGAGCTACGCCTCCCACCGCCACGACGCTCGGGAGCCGATCCGTTCAAACTCGCCCAGCAGATGCGCCAGTTCGGCGACAGCACCGAAGGAATGCCCCCGCTGGAGCTTACGCGTGGCGATCGCGGTGAGCTTATGATCAACGACGGCGTCACGCGTGCTTCCCGAATCGCCAAGTTGCGACCCGGCGTTATAATACCTGCCGAGGTAATCGAGGATTGTCCCGGCGTGTCATTCCATCACCTTCCCCGGGTGAAGGAGACGCTATGAATGAGAACATCCGAACGCAAATTGCCGCGGTACTGGACGAATTGCGCAAGCTCCACCCGGAATGGCGGCTGGGACAGCTCGTCGCGAATGTGGCGATGTGGGCCAAAGGGCCCGCCGATTCAGCCGTGTGGGATGTGGAGGACGAAGAATTCCTCAAGGCCGCGCGTGAACACATCGCGCGCACTGCTGCGAATCGACAAATTGGCGCGCGGCGCGAGACCGTCTAACCTCTCGATCGCAGGCGCACATACCCGAGGTAATAATGAACGCCAGGCCTTTACCCGTGCTCATTGGTCTCCTACTGATGGCCGGTACCGCATTCGGCGCCGATCCAGCCCCCAGCGCCAAAGCAAAGAACACCTTCGTTCCACACGACACCAAAGTCCTCACCTACAAACACACCCCCCAGGGCGACCTCGAGATCGAGTTCTTCATGCCGCCGGACTGGAAGCCCTCCGACCGCCGCCCGGGCATCGTCTTTTTCTTCGGCGGCGGGTGGACGCACGGCAATCGCAGCCAGTTCTACGTGCAGTGCGACTACCTCGCCAAGCGCGGCATGGTCGCCGGCACCGCCGACTACCGCATCGGCTCCAAGCACCACACCACGCCCGTCGAATGCGCCGAGGACGCCAAGAGCGCGATTCGGTGGACGCGCGCCCACGCCGCCGAGCTCGGGATCGACCCGCAGCGCCTCGCCGCCGGCGGGGGGTCGGCAGGGGGGCACCTCGCCGGCGTCACCGGCGTCTGCCCGGACTTCAACGCGGCCGACGATCCCAACGCCTCCTTCTCCGCCACGCCCAACGCGCTGGTCCTCTTTAACCCAGTCCTGGACCTTCGCAAGCTCGGCGAGGGAAATGAACGCGTCCCCGGCACCGAGGATCAGAAACGGAAGGTGACGGCACAGCTCTCGCCGGCCGCCTACGTCACCAAGGACGCCCCGCCGGCCATCATCTTCTTCGGCAGCGAGGACCGCCTGATCGACACCGCCCGCCCATACGCGGCCGAGGCAACCAAGCTCGGTGCCCGCGCCAAGATCTTCGTCGCGCCCGGGCAGCGCCACGGCTTCTTCAACCGCGACCCCTGGCAGACGGCCACCCTCCGGATGGCCGACGAGTTCCTCGCGTCGATCGGCTACCTCCAGGGACCGCCGACGATCGAAGCGCCCAAGCCCGCCGCGCTGCACCCTGACGACGGCGCGAAGGTCGCCGCGCCGCAGTAGCACAAGCGCCGCTTCAATCCCGCGTGCGGTAGAATCCGGCGAGCATGTCCGAGCGCGCTCCGGCAACCGCCGATCAACCCGCCAGCACGCTCCGCGCCCCGTCCGGCCGCAGGGCGGACCTCGTCGCGTGCCTGCTCCTTCTCCTTGCCACCCTCCTGGTTTTTGGCGACGTCCTGTTCTCCGCCGGAGACCGCGTCATCTCTCAGGCCGGTACCGACATCTGGTCCCAGTTCGCCGCCTGGCGCGAGTTCGGCTTCGGCCAGCTGCGCCGCGGAAATCTCTGCCTCTGGAACCCCCACCTGTTCTCCGGCACCCCGTACCTTGGCGGCTTCCAGTCGGCGCTTCTTTACCCGCCCAACTGGATATATCTCGTACTGCCCCTCCCCCGCGCGCTCAACACTGACGTCGCCGTGCACGTCTTGCTCAGCGGAATTTTCATGTACGCGTGGGCGCGGCACCGCGGCCTCCATCCCGCCGCCGCGCTTCTCGCCGGCCTGCTGTTCATGTTTGGCGGCGCCCACTACCTCCACGTCTACGCCGGCCACCTGACCAACCTCTGCGCAATGGTCTGGGCGCCGCTGATCTTCCTCTCGATCGACCAGATCACCGCCGACAACCCGTGGTCCCTCCGCGGCGTCTGGCTCGGGTCCGGCGCCGTCGCGATGCAGATCCTGGCCGGCCACCCGCAATACGTTTTTTACACCGCCGTCGCCGCCGCACTCTACGGCGCACTGAACCTGTACCGATCGCCTCACAAGCTGTCCGCCGGGCTCGCCCTTGTGACCACGTGTGCCGGCGGCGCACTGCTGTCTGCGGCCCAACTCTTCACCGGGTTCAACGCCGCGTCCGAAGGCCTCCGGGCGCGCCTCACCTACCCCGTCGCCCGCATTTTCGCCCTCGCCCCGGAAAACCTCCTGACGCTGATTCTCCCCGGCCTCTTCGGCGACGGCGACCCCGTCGAGTACTGGGGCCGCTGGTACTTTTGGGAACAGTCCCTCTTCGTCGGCGTGACCGCCGTCGCACTGGCGGTCTACGGCGCGGCGCGCGGCGACAAGCGCCTCCGCCGCTTCTCCCTGACGATGGCTCTCGCTACGCTGGTCCTCGCGCTCGGGTACTACACGCCGCTGTTCCACCTCCTTTACGACTTCGTTCCCGGCTTCGCCAGCTTCCGCGGGGTCTCGAAGTTCGCGTTCGTGTTCCTGCTGTTCCTTTCGATGCTCGCCGCCGTCGGCTACGACCGGGTGCTCGCGTCGCGATCGCTCCCGCTGTGGCCGGCCATCGCCGCTGCCGCCGCGGCAACCGTGCTGCTCGTCTTTGCCCTGCTCGCTCAATCCTCCGCCCACTCCCGGAGCGCCGGCGTTTGGAACCAGGTTCTCCGGAGCATCAATTGGACCGACGAGGGCTTCGGCTTCTCGTCGGTCACCCGCGACGACCTGTTCTACGCCGCTTCGGCGCGCCACGCGGCGCGGCAATTCCTCTGGGCCGCCTTTGCCGCCGCCGCGTTCGCCGCCGTATGGTTTCTCGCCCGCCGGCGCCCCGCCGCGCGATACTGCCTGCTCGCCGTAGCGGCCGCCGAATTAATCACGTTCGCCGTCACCTACCGCCCCACGTTCGAGCTCGACGCGCCGGACCTGTACGGCAGCGTCCCCGACCTCCTCCGCCCGCTCGACCCACGCTACCGCGTCCTGTGCGGGTTCCAATCGCCGGTGCTCCGCGCCGGGGCCTTCGACGCATGGGGCAACGATCCGATGGTGCTCGGGCGCTACTCCGCGTTCATGGCAGCCAGCCAGCACCGCCCGCCGGACCAGCTCATCATCCAGCCGCCGGATACGCCGTCGCCGATGTGGCGCGTCCTTCGCCTGAAGTACTTTTTCGAAGCCCGCCCGCCACTCACCGGCGTCGTCAACCTCGCTGACCCCATCGAGCGCGCCCAACTCGTCTCCAACTGGCGCGTCATTCCCGACGCCGATTCGATCTTCCAGACATTGGCCGACCCCACGTTCGACCCGCGCCAAACGGTCCTCCTCGAATCGCCCATCGACCTCACCCCCGCCGCCACCCAGCCCGCCGGCCCGGCCTCCGTCGAGATCACCGACCTTTCGACGGATGCGATGGAGATTCGCGTCCGGACGGAGGTTCCGGCCGTCCTGCTCATCACCGACAACTACAGCCCTTCCTGGCGCGCCGCCGCATACCCGGACAGTTCCCGCCGGTCCTACACCGTCGTCCCCGCCGACCACACGCTCCGCGGCATCCCGCTCACCCCCGGCCAACACCACTTTCGCCTCGAGTACCGCCCCCGCGCGTTTGTCATCGGCACGTGGACGTCCCTCGTGTCGCTAGCCCTCTGGGCCGCCCTTCCATTCTTCATCAACCGGTTTAAACGTGGGACGAACGCAACCGCGTGATTCCGAACCCCCTCGTCATGGAAGCCATTATCTTCTGCGGCATTCAAGGCTCCGGCAAATCCACCTTCTTCCTCCAAAACTTCTACCACACCCACGTCCGGCTCAACCTGGACATGCTCAAGACCCGCCACCGCGAGAACATCCTCCTGCACGCGTGCCTGGCGGCCCAGCAGCCGTTCGTCGTCGATAACACCAATCCCACTGCGGCCGGCCGCGGGAGGTACGTCGCGCTGGCCAAGGCGGCCGGATTTCGCGTCAGCGGGTACTACTTTCCCAGCACTTTGGAATCGGCACTCGCGCGCAACGCCCGACGGGTTGGGAAGCAACAGATTCCGCCGCACGCCGTGGCCGCTACTTTGAAGCGCCTGGAACCGCCGACGCCGGCCGAAGGGTACGACGCGTTTTACACGGTAGCGATCGGCGGGGACGGTAAATTTGTGGTCGAGCCTAGGGATGGTCACCAGGTGTAGAGTGGATCAGTTCCGGGCCGCTGCATGCGAACGAAATGGGTGCTTTATTCAATGGCGAGCATATTGAATTCTTTTAGTGGCCTGTTCCTGCTGTAGGAGCTCAGGCGGCGACGACGACGTGCGTATTTCCCCTCCGCCGCCGACCCGGCCGGACCGTGATCTCGATCTCCTGACCCAAGTCATTCAAGCAGCGAAAAAGCCGTTCCACGGAGAACCCACTCAGCTTGCCCCGGATGAGTGCCGAAATTTTAGGCTGGTCCAGTCCCATCAATTCGGCGGCCTTGGCCTGCCTTAATCGTCTTGCGGCGATGAGTTGTGCGATTCGATGGGCAAGTTGTGCCTTGGCGAGTAATTCCTCAGGATTGCGGAGCCCGAGGTCGGCGAAGACGTTGCCGCTGCTCGCGTGGACGGTGTGACGATTCTTCACGTTCATTCTCCACCCTCCTTGTGCCGCTGGGCGGACGACCATTCCCTGTGGTGCTCTTCAGCCCGTTTCAGCCGGGCCTTTATGCGCGCGGTGTGCATTTGCGGGGTTTTGGCACCCCGCTTCGACTTCTTCTGGAAGGCGTCGAGCACGTACACTGCTTCGGCAAATTTGACGGTGTAAACGCCGCGGAAGGTTCTCCCCTGGTCGTCTTCGACGATCTCCAGAATTCCAGCGCTGCCGAAACCTTTGAGCGGCTTGGCGGCGACGTGCTTGCCGCCGCATTGGGCTTGGTACAGTGCGAATCCCATCACGTCTTTGATACGGCCCGGAAAATCCCGCAAATCGTCCTTGCTACTTGCGATCCAAAACAGCGGCTTCAGGGCGGACTGATTTTGGCCCGCGTTGTCGCCGCCGCTCATTATGCTAATTTTAGCATACGCCTAACCCAAGTAAAGACATCGGAATTATGACTGGCGTGTTCACTTCATCAGCAGCACGGCCTTCGCGTTCTTCCCGGCCAGCATGTCTTCGAAGGCTTTGGGAAGCTCGTGGAGCGGGTAAACGCCCGTGACCAGTTCGTCGAGGCGCAGTTCCTTTTTCTGGTAGTGCCGGAGCAGCTTGGGGAAGTCGCGCTCGGGCACGCACTTACCGTAGAGCGGGTTCATGTAAGTTTTGTCCCACTCGAACAGCTCCATGTCGATCGGGACGGTCTGTTCGGTGCCGGAGATCTGAATGGCGGTTCCTCCGTTGCGCACCATCGCCAGCGGGGAGCAGCAGAGGGAGGGTTGGGAGGTCGATTCGAAGGCGTAGTCGGCCCCATGATTGTCCGTGAGCGCTTTTACCTGCTGCGCGGCGACGAGCAAGCCCGTATCGGCGGGCGTCGCGAGGATCGTGTGTGTGGCGCCAAAGCGCCGGGCGTATTCCAGCTTCTGAGGGTTAACGTCGATCGCGATGATCGTCGTCGCGCCGGCGATGCGGGCGGCCTGAATGGTGCACAGTCCCACGGCGCCCGCGCCAATGACGGCAATCGAGCTACCGGGCTCCACCTTCGCCGCGTTCACGACCGACCCGTACCCCGTCATTACGCAGCAACCCAGGATGCACGCCGACGTCCACGGGATGTCCACGTCGATGCGGATGACGGCCTGCTCGGGCACCACCGTCGCGGTGGACATGGTCCCCAGGCTGAAACTTTGGCCTATGGGATGGCTTTTATATTGGAATCGCTCCGGCGGGACCGAAGGTTTATTCTCGCAAACGTTGCGGAGGCCGTTGCGGCAGGCGAAGCAGTTGCCGCACGGCATCGCCCAGTTGAGCAGGACCCGCTCGCCGGCGGAGACGCGCGTCACGCCGGGACCGGTCTTGAGAACGACGCCGGCGCCCTCGTGGCCCATGACCAGGACCGGCTGGTGCGGCAGGAGCTTGAGGTCGGTGTGGCAGACGCCGCTGGCCTTAATTTCAACAAGGACTTCGCCCGCCCGCGGGTCGCCGACGTCGAGCTGGTCGATCCGATAATGTCCCTTGCCGTCGGTGATGGCTGCGGTGGCAAGCATGAACCGGCTCCCGTGTGAGGCGTCTGACAAGTCGGGCGCGTCGCCTCGTATTCTGTCGCCGGGGCAAAGGCTCGGCAACGCCGCGCGGATCGGATAGAATCGGGTGGCCGAGGGTGACGCCATGTTCGCAGCCCCGGGCCGCGCCGGGCAAGTGTTGGCTGAAAGTAGTTCCTATGGCGATCACGGTTACGTGCAGCGGTTGCAACAGGTCTTACGAAGTGCCTGACTCGCGCGGGGGGCACATCGCGCGTTGCCGCCGCTGCGGCAGGCCGATGCTGATCCCGCGGCCGGCGGGGTGGTCGGCGGCGCCGGGCGGGGGCACCGAGGCGCCGCAGATGGTGAGGGACGAGCCGCCCGCCGATTTGAACGCCCTGCTCGATATGGAGGTGCACGCGCAGCGCTTCGAGCAGCCAAAGGTGGTGCGGCGCAAGCGCCCGCCGTTCTGGACGCCGGCGCGCCGCCGGATGCTGGTCAAGACCATTCCCGTTCTAATTCCGGTGCTGATGATGGCGGGGGTCATTTACTTCGTGCCGTGGACGGCGCTGCTGGATCGTGCGTGGCCGGGGTGGAGGAACATCGGTACCAAGTCGCAGTCGGCCAGTGTTGCGCGTGCCGAGGGCTCCGGGCAAGGCGGCGCGAGTGCCGAGAAGCCCTCCGGCGGCGGGCACTCCGGGCGGGACTCCGGCATCGCGATGACCGGCTCGAGCGGCGTCATCGGCTCGGAAGTCGGCGGCGCGATGGACATCTCCTCGGACCTCATGTCCGGCGGCGGCGTGTCCGGCGGCGGGCGGGCGCGGGCACAAGCCGAGTCGGTGGCGTCGCCGCGCCCCGCGGCAGGGGGCGACGAATACTTCGACGAGATTCCTTCCGACGCGCCGCCGTTCAAGGCGGAGGAACTGCTCGTCGATCAGTTGGGGGCGCCCGTGGGCGTCGGCGGCTTTGTCATCCGTGGGCCGACGAAGGATTTCCGGCTCACGTGGGACGCACGGCGGGTGATGTTCACCGGGCCGGCGGTCAATGGCGTGCCGGCGACGCTCGTGCTGGCGGTGGGGGGGTCGTCCGACGGTAAGCAGAAGCGGCCGAGAATTGTCTGGCAGGGGTCGAACGACTCGAACGCGCCGGCGGGTGTCGCCAACGCCGTGGTGCCGGAGGGTTCGGAAGTCGATACCGGTCGGCTCGGGCAGCTTCCGGCCACGAGGATCACCTACGACGTGAAGGCGTCCGGCCGCGGAGCGCGCCGCGAGACGCAGTGGCACGTGTTCACCCCCAACCGGCACGCCGTGGTGTTGGTGAGCACCGCGCCGGCAGACGCCGACCATCGGGCGCTGCTCGAGGCGGCGGCCACGACGCTGGCCATGGCCAACGGGCGCGAGGGGCAGCTCGTGGTCGGCGAAGCGCTGCCGGCGGATTACGATCCGCTGGCTCACCCCGCCGAATGGGTCGCGGACGCGGCGGCGGCGCAGAACCTCGGCCCGGAGCAAGTCGTGTACGGGCATCGCATCCGCGTGCCGCAGGGGCTTAAGGCCGTGGCTGGGCGGCTCGGGTGCTGGGGCGGGGACGAGCCGGCCATGGCCGTCGAAGGCGTTGCCCTGCCGGGGCCGGTGGTGTGGCTCAAGGTTGATGCGCTCGGCGGCGGGGGAACTGAAGAACTGCGGCGCTGGGCGGACGGCGCGGCGGCCAAGGGCGGCACCGTCGAGTTCGGGTCCATCGACGGCCAGACGTCGGCGCGCGTCAGGACCGAGCAACAGGCGGCGGGCGGGACGGCGTACCTCGAGCAGTACGGGGCGGTCGCCGCCGGGAGGCTCGTGCGTGTAATCCTCGGATCCTGGCAGCCCTTCGACGGCGCGGCGTGGAAACCGCTGGAGGCGGCGGCGATGAGCTTGAAATTCCCGCCAGGGCTAAAGTAGGGACGCGGGGGAAAGGGAAGCCGCGGAGCGTCTGCTCGCGGCTGCAAGCTTTGCAAACCGGGTGATCACGTGCCGTGAGTCGGTTACGGCACGGCGTCCTGCTGGCGGCCCGAGGCCGGCGCTTTGTCGTCCGGGTTCTTGCGTGCGTCCGGTGCGTTGGCCTTGCCGGCTGCCGTACCGTTGTCGTCGATCACCATCCCGTGAGTATGGCCGGCCTCAGCCGGCTCACCCGACTCGGGGGCGTGCCCGGGCCAGTCCTTGGGATGGCCTTCGGCGGAGTTGGGGTTGGCGGGGCGGGGCTGCTTCGTGTTTTTCGTTTGATCGGGCATCGGTACTCCTTTGTTCTTCTTCAGTCTCATGGTGGGGCGCGAGCGGAGGTTTGGGCAACGGGAAAACTGGGCCGAAAAGGACCCGGGCGGAAATGCGCGCGTAACATGGAATTGACGCGGGGCTGTCGGTACACGGGATCGAACAATGGATGCGTTTCTGGAAGACGTCCTGATGGAATTTCGCCGGCACAAGCGGTTGGCCGATCGCGCGATCGCGGAGCTGGACGACGAGACATTTTTCAAACGGCCGGGCGCCGGGGTCAATCCCGTGGCGCTCATCGTCAAACACCTGGCCGGCAATCTACTGTCGCGGTGGACGGATTTTCTGAACAGCGACGGCGAGAAACCGAGCCGCGACCGCGACGCGGAATTTGTCGTCGGCGAGGGTGACACGCGGGCGAGCCTGATGGCGGCGTGGGACCGGGCGTGGGGCGTGCTGCTCGACTCGGTCGCACAACTGCGCGAGGCGGACCTCGATCGATCGGTGACCATCCGCGGGGAAAAGTTCACCGCAAGACAGGCGCTGCTGCGTGGGTTGACGCACGTCGCCTATCACACGGGGCAGGTCCTCTACCTGGTCCGCCTGCTCCGGCCCGACAGCACGTGGTTGACGATTGCGCCGGGGGAGAGTCGCAGTCACCGGGCCGGGTATAGAAAGACCGGCGGTTGACCCGTGCCGACGCGGGGATAGCAACTACCGCAATTTCAACAACGCCCCCGCCCCCGCCGCCAGCCACACCGAACCGTCCGCTTCAGGCGGCAACAGCGTTGCGTCCATCGGCGAAATCTGCACGAAACCCCCGGCCGCACCCCGCAATTTGACCCGCACTCTCGCCGATCGCTCGAGGCTCAGGTTAACGAGCATCGCATACCGCTCGCCGCCGTTGCCCGTGAACTCCCCGACCATCACGGCGGTTTCCGCCGTGACCGCCTCGATCAGTTCCCCCGGCAAGGTCGGCAGCGACTTGGCCGGCGCAGGCGCCGTGAAATACACGCCCGTGCTCCGAAGCGGCGTCATCACCGGCCCAAGCACGCCGACCTGCCCGTTGACCATCCGCAGGTATGACCACGTCGCCGTCCGCCGCCCCTGGTCATCCACGGCCGAGTACTTGTACCCGCCGGAGTAGTACGTGTACCACGTTAATCCCTTGCCGCCGGCCGCCAGTGTCGTGTAGGCCTGGAACAACAGGTTCGCCGGCGACGGCGGCGGCGTGTTCGGGCGGATCTGGTTCGACGAGACGATGTTCCAGAACGGCAGCCCGTGCTCGAGCGCCACCCGCCGGACCTCAAGCAGGTTGGCGTAATAACTTTCCGCCGTGGCCGCGTTCTTCAGGTCCATCGAATACTGCACGCGGTAGTTGTCGTAGCTGATCAATTGCGGCCGCACCTCGCCGACGAACTGCTCGAGGTATTCGTGGTAGCTCGCCGTCCCGAGCTGCGAGCGGTCCGGCGCGCCAAGCGTCGCGTAATCGGGGTAAAGGTTGACGTACGCCAGCTTCCCGGGCGCGAGCCGCTTCACCGCGTCCATGGCCTTGCCGAGGGCGGGAAACTCCGACACGTCCGGCTCGTCCTTGAGGAAATATCCCAGGACCAACGGGTCCCGTGCCGTGTCACGGACCAGCTGCCGCACGCGGTCGGTGATCTGCTCGTCGGCCATGCCCTTCCAGGATTGCTGCACCGGGTCCAGCCGCAGCATCGCGCACAATCCGAGCCGCCGGCACGCCGGCAGATCCTCCGGCCGCACGAACGCCGCCACCGTGTATCCGCAATTCGCAAGACTCGCCAGGCCGTGTTCGGGATCCCCCAAAGCCCCCGTCCGCGGCGGCGTCTCCCACGACATGATCGGAAAGAAAGCCTCCGAATCCGCTGCGGGCGCAGGCACCTGTTGCCCCGCCGGCGCGCGACCCGCCCGGGGCGCGCACGACCCCAGTGCGAGCCCCGCCGCAACCAACAGCATCAACCGTGCGAGCAGTGATCGATTCGCCATAGCAAAGCCCAGCGATTCAGCCCTGGGCCGCTATTCTGCACTCGATCCCATGAGATTCCAAACGCGACACCGGTGTCAGCCCTTCGGTGCGTTGGGATCGCGGACCTGGTAGAGCGTGTCCTCCAGAACCACGTCCACCTCGTTCCCCAGCGCCAGCCAGGCGGCGGCCTCGGGATGGCTCTTCAGCAGCGCGAAGTACGCGTCGGAATTGAATTCGACCCGCTGCTGTTTCAACTGCTTCTTCTGCGATTGCAAATCCAGCGCGACTGCGTCGGTCCACGTGTTGCCGTTCTGGTAAAATGTGCGGCCGTTCAGGACGCGTACCTGTTGCGCGTAGTTCTGGGCAAGACGGTAGCCCGTGACCGGCCGAGCCGCGGGTTGGGGGATGGTCGCCAGTCGCTCGGCCACGTCGACCTCGCCGGGGGCGCGACCCCTCCCGCTCGGGCCGCTGGCGCCTTTTTGAAGCGCCATCTCCTGCTGCGCCTGCTGTTCGTTCGTCCCGTATTTGAGCTCGTTCGCGGCCCGGGCGTTTCGGACCGCGAGCTCGCCAGCGCGTTCCGCGCGCCCGGACGTGGGTGCGGAGAGCCCGGCCGAGTCGGTCATCACCTTCGCGCCCGCGTACGCCCACCGGTCCTGCGCCAGCTCCCGGAATGTCTGCGACGCCAGCGGCACGCCGCGCCGGGCCTCGTCCTCCAAGATCAGGTAGGCGGTGTATGGCGTGACAATTCCGTGCTCTCGCGCCAGCCGGATCACCTCCTCCTTCAGCTCAGCCGACTCGCCGTGGAGCCTGATCTCGTCGAGCAGCCACCCCACCCGCCGCGTCGCCCACAGCCGCGGAATGAACGCGTGCTGCCGGTCGGCCGTCGTGAAGGAAACGTCGGTGACGAACTCGCGGTGCTCACCATTGAGCGTGCCCGTTATTTTGACGGCAGCGGGGACTGGGGCCGCCCGCGTCGGCCCGGTGAGCGCGTAGCGCCCGAAGCCGATGAGCATTTCGCCTTTGAACAGGTCCGGCAAAGTCGGCGGGTAGAGCTGTGAGACCTTTACGTCCCCGGTGAAGGTCAGGTGCACGTTCGAGAGGACCGGCTCCCTGATCTTCGTGAAGAAGTTGGAGAGCTTCACCTCGATGTCCTCCTCCGGCAGCACGTACTGGGAAAAGGCGCGCGTGTCGTTGGCGATTCGATCCAGCAGGACCGTGTTGACGTCGGTGCCGATGCCGAAGGAGAAGATGCGCGTGTTCGAGCCCGTCTGCTTGAGCTGCGCCGTGATCGCGTCTTCCCGCGTCTCGCCGACGGTGGGTTGGCCGTCCGTGAGGAAGATAATGAGGTAGGGGCGATCGGACGGGGAAGACACGGGCGGGCCGCCCGTGCCACGCACGGCGAGGGCCTTTTCGAGGGCCTCGCTGATGGCGGTGCCGCCGATGGGTTTCAGGTCCTTGACGTAATTGGTGGCTTTCTCCACGTTCTCCTGGTTCGCCGGTTTCAGCTCGCCGAACAGATTGTCGGCCTCGGTGGAGAAGCGGATGATCTCGAATCGGTCGGTCGGATTCAGGTTTGCCAGGCAGAACGTCAAGGCCTTTTTCGCCTGATTCATCTTCGGCCCAGCCATGGAGCCGGAGGTGTCCAGCACAAAGCAGATGTCTTTGGCCTGCACCTGCTTGGCCGGGACGTTCAATCCCGGGGACGCGAGCAACAGGAAATACCCGTCATCCGAGCCGTTGCGGTACGTGAGCAGGTTCACGCCGACCGGGTCTTTCGCTTCGGAAAAGATCAGTTTGAAATCCGTGTCCGGCCTGACGTTCTTGTCCTCAAACCCCACCACCGCCCGTCGGTCGCCGTCCCGCTTGATCTCCACGTTGTGGCTCGGCGAGTAAATCGACTTCAGCGGGTCCTTGCACGCGACGTTAATTTTGATCGACACGTCGCGCAGCGGCCGCGCCGAGAACTTCTCGGTATTCAGCGGGTACGCGTATTCCGTCAGCCCCGTGTCCGACTTCAGCAGCTGCGTGTATTGGAGCTTCACGTGTTTGCGGCCGTTCGGCTCGATCGGGAAAATTCGCACCTTAAACGCACTGCGTCCCACGTATTCCAGCAATGCCGGATCCCGGTATTTGCGGACAATCTCCTCATAAATCACCCGCGCCTTGTCCGCCGGCAGCAGTTCGGCGTCCATCATCGAGCCGTTCACGTCCATGGAGAACTTGTCGATGTGCGAGCCTTCCGGCAGGGGAAAGAGGTACGTGCCCTCCAGCCTTGCGTTGTTCGGGTTGTAAAATTCCTGGTCCACCGACGTAACGGCCACCTGGTCCGTGATCTCGACGGACACGTGGTGGTAGGAAACTTCCAGCGGCGCAAAGGGGAAATGCCCTGGCACTGTCGAGGGCGGGTTGTGAATCACGATAAACCCGTCACCGCGCGCGGGCACCACAACGAAAAAAGCGAGCGCCAAGGCAGCAAGGACATACGGCAGAGTCCGGTTTCGTAGCGTCATAGTGGTACTCCTCGTCATGGGTGGAACTGACGAGGGCTTGGACGCGCGAGCGTTGCCTGAGTTCCGCGTCCGCCGCTTTTCACCGTTACACCGGCGACCCGGCGCCCGGCACGATGGTTGCTCGAACGCTGGGAACGGTAGGAACGGCGTCACTTTTTCACAGTGAAGGAGAGACTCATGGAAATGGAAAACCTGCAGGACTTGTTCGTCGAAGAGTTGAGGGACCTGTACAACGCGGAGAACCAGCTCCTCAAGGCGCTGCCGAAGATGGCGAAGAAGGCGTCCTCGCCCGACCTTCAGAACGCGTTCCAGACGCACCTGAAGGAAACCGAAGGGCACGTCAAGCGCCTGGAGCAGATCTTCGACAAGATGGGCAAGAAGCCGACCGGGAAGAAATGCAAGGCCATGGAAGGGCTGATCGAAGAGGGGAAGGAAATGATGAGCGAAGACGCCGAGCCCGAAGTGCTCGATGCCGGGCTGATTTCAGCCGCCCAGCGCGTGGAACACTACGAGATCGCCGGATACGGCACCGTACGCACCTATGCCAAAGTTCTCGGCGACGAGCAGGCCGCCAAGCTCCTCCAGCAGACGCTGGACGAAGAAGGCGCCACGGATAAGAAGTTGACGCAGCTCGCGGAAAGGTCGATCAACGTCGAAGCGATGCAATAGCGTTGCATCCACATTGCGTCGGGTCCACACGTGTCAAACTTGGTGAATAACCGGCGGACGCCCGTCCGCCGGCTTCTTTTTGTCCCCTGAGACCTCCTGCCACAATGGCAACCGCGGAAGGGGGGATTTAGCAGCGGCTGCCACCGTGACAGTTGGGTGGCCGGATCGCATTTCCACCCTCTCGCCCTAATTACCGTACGCTATTCAACTTACACGCTGCCGGCGGAGGCCGTCGATCGGCACTGCGTTTGTTATGGGCCTCGGCGCAGATGGTTCGCAGCCGCGTAACCCCTGTTTGAACCTTCGTTTGTCGGCGGGAAGAGCACGATCGAGATCAATCCAATAGACTTGAAAGGAGACGTTGCATGGCCGCAAAGATGCTGGCCTTTGACAGCGAGGCACGTAAGTCGCTGCTGGAAGGTGTGACGAAATTAGCGCGGGCGGTAAAGAGCACCCTCGGACCCCGCGGCCGCAATGCGGTCATCGACAAAGGGTGGGGCGCACCCAACATCACCAAGGACGGCGTGACGGTGGCGGAGGAAATCGAGCTCCGCGACAAGTACGAGAACATCGGCGCCAAGCTCGTCAAAGAAGCCGCGAGCAAGACCAGCGACGTGGCCGGCGACGGCACCACGACCGCGACAGTGCTGGCCGAAGCGATCTTCAAGGAAGGCTACCGCAACCTGACGGCAGGGGCGGATGCGATGGCGCTAGCGCGCGGCATCCGCAAGGCCGTCAACGCCGTTACCGAGAGCCTCAAGAAGCAAAGCAAGCCGATCGACATCTCCAGGCGCGACGACATCGAGAACGTCGCCTCGATCTCCGCGAACAACGACCGCGAGATCGGCAAGATTATGGCCGATGCGTTCGAGCGCGTCGGCAAGGACGGCGTCATCACCGTCGAGGAAGGCAAGGCGCTGGACACCTACGTGGACGTCGTCGAAGGCATGCAGTTCGACCGCGGCTTCCTGTCGCCGAACTTCATCACTAACCCTGACGAGATGGTCTGCGAGCTGGAGAAGTGCTTCGTCCTCGTTTACGAGGACAAGATATCCGCCGCCACGAAGCTGATCCCGCTGCTGGAGAAGATCCAGAAAGCCAAGCGCCCGCTGCTGGTCATCGCCGAGGACGTGGAAGGGGAGGCCTTGGCGACGCTGGTGGTCAACAAGCTGCGCGGCATCCTCAACGTCTGCGCGGTCAAGGCGCCGGGCTACGGCGACCGCCGCAAGGCCATGCTCGAGGACATCGCGATCCTCACGGGCGGCCAGGCCATCATGAAGGACCTGGGGATCGAGCTGGACAAGGTCGAGGTCGCGCAGCTCGGCCAGGCCAAGCTCGTCCGCGTGGACAACGACAACACGACGATCATTGAAGGCGCCGGTGAGAGCGAGGAGATCCAGGGCCGCATCGAGCAGATCCGCAAGGAAATCGAGATCACCACCAGCGATTACGACCGCGAGAAGCTCCAGGAGCGGCTCGCGAAGCTGGCCGGCGGCGTGGCGCAGATCAACGTCGGCGCCGCGACCGAGGCCGAGCTGAAGGAGAAGAAGGCGCGGATCGAGGATGCGCTGCACGCGACGCGCGCGGCCATCGAGGAGGGCGTCGTTCCCGGCGGCGGCGTCGCGATGATCCGCGCCATGAAAGCCCTCAACGGCGGCGGCAACCTCAAGACCGAAGGCGATGAGGCCTCCGGCGTGAAGATCGTCCGCACGGCCCTCACTGCCCCGATGCGCCAGATCGCCGAAAACGCCGGTACCAGCGGCAGCGTCGTCGTCCGCCGCGTCATGGAATCCCGCGACAACGAAGGCTACAACGCCCTGACGGGCGAGTACGTCGACGTCGTCAAGGCCGGCATTATCACGCCGACCAAAGTCGAGCGCACGGCCCTTCAAAACGCGGCTGAGGTCGCGATCCTGCTCCTGACCACCGATTGCATCGTCGTCGAGAAGCCGCAGGAAAAGGAAGAAGGCGGCGGTCATGATCACGGGCACGGTGGCATGGGCGGCATGGGCGGAATGGATGACATGATGTAAGCCGTCGAGAGTGCGGCTGGAGAATTGAAACGCAAACACGGGCGAGCCGCCCGTGCCACAATAAATACATCAAAGAGGTAACGGACCTATGAAACTGAAACCGTTGCAGGACCGGGTGATCGTGAAGCAGGCGGAGGCGGAGGAGAAGACGGCCAGCGGGATCGTGCTGCCGGACACCGCTAAGGAAAAGCCCACCAAGGGCAAGGTCGTCGCCGTCGGGCCCGGGAAGTTCGACGACAAGGGCAAGCGGATGGAGCTGTCCGTCCGCTCCGGCGATACCGTTTACTACGGCAAGTACAGCGGCACCGACGTCGAGGTGGACGGCGAAAAGTTCGTCATCCTCCGCGAGCAGGACATCCTCGGCGTGCTGGACTAGTGGATGACGTAGCACGGGCTACCAGCCCGTGTCTTAAAAGCTTGATCGATCGAAGACACGGGCTGGTAGCCCGTGCTACAGGAGCGAAAACAATGGCATCGAAGCAGATGAAATTCGACGCGGACGCCCGGGCGGAGATCGCCGGCGGGCTTTCGCAGTTGGCCCGCGCCGTCAAGGCGACGCTCGGCCCCCGCGGGCGCAACGTGATCCTTCAGAAATCCTACGGCAGCCCCCGCATCACCAAGGACGGCGTGACGGTCTCGAAGGAGATCGAGCTGCCGCAGCCGTTCGAGAACATGGGCGCCAAGCTGGTGAACATGGTCGCCAGCAAGACCGGCGACGTCGCCGGCGACGGCACCACCACCGCGACCGTGCTTGCCGAGGCGATCTACAACGAAGGCCTCAAGAGCGTGCGCTCCGGCGTCAACCCCGTCCTCATCCAGCGCGGCATCATCCGCGCCGCCGAGGTCGCCGCCGAAGCGATCGCCGGCCAGGCCAAGAAGGTCAAAGGCCGCGAGGACTACAAGCGCGTCGCCACCATTTCCTCCAACGGCGACGAGCACATCGGCGACCTGATGGCCGACGCGATGGAGAAGGTCGGCAAGGAAGGCGTCATCACCGTCGACGAAGGCAAAGGCCTCGAATCCACCCTCGAATACACCGAGGGGATGGCCTTCGACAAGGGCTACCTCAGTCCCTATTTCCTGACCAATCCGCAGACGCTCGAGGCGGTGTTGGAGGACTGCTACATCCTGATTCATGAGAAGAAGATCAGCAATCTGGCCGAGCTGCTGCCCCTGCTGAACAAGACCGTCACCGCCAGCGCGCCGCTGCTGATCATCGCCGAGGACGTCGAAGCTGAGGCGCTGGCGGCGCTGGTCGTCAACAAGCTCCGCGGCGTGCTCCAGGTGTGCGCGGTGAAGGCCCCGGGCTTCGGCGACCGCCGCAAGGCGCTGATGGGCGACATCGCCGTCGTCACCGGCGGCAAGTTCATCAGCGAGGACCTCGGCCTTAAGCTCGAGAACGTCGAGCTCGAGGACCTCGGCCGCGCCAAGCGCGTCACGGTTGACAAGGACAACACCCTGATCGTCGAGGGCGCCGGCTCGAAGAAGGAGATCAACGCCCGGACCGAACAGATCCGGATGCAGATCGAAAAGACCACCAGCGACTACGACCGCGAGAAGCTCCAGGAGCGCCTCGCGAAGCTGACCGGCGGCGTGGCGGTCATCAAGGCCGGCGCCGCCACCGAGACTGAAATGAAGGAGCGCAAGGACCTGATCGACGACGCGTTGCACGCCACCAAGGCGGCGGCCGAGGAAGGCATCGTGCCCGGCGGCGGCGTCGCGTTCCTGCGGGCCGTCGAGGCCGTCGAAGGCGCCAAGCGGCAGGCCAAGGGCGACGAGAAGATCGGCTTCGACATCGTCGCGGAGGCGCTGCGCTGGCCGACACGCCAGATCGCCGACAACGCCGGCGAGGACGGCGAGGTGGTCGTGGACCGCATCCTCGAAAACAAGAACGCCGCTTACGGCTACAACGCCGCCACCAGCGAGTTCGGCGACATGTTCAAGCTCGGCATCATCGACCCGGCCAAGGTCGCGCGGACCGCGCTGCTCAACGCCGCCAGCGTCGCCGGCCTGGCCCTGACGACCGACGTGCTGATCACGGAGCTGAAGGAGCCCAAGAAGGGCGAGAAGATCGAGCCTGTTGCGGGCGCCGTCGTCTAACGGACGGCCGCCGCAAACCTTTTGCCACGAAGTCACGAAGGCACGAAGATAGCTGATCCTATCTCGTGCCTTCGTGACTAACTGGCCGAAATAATGAGGTGCAAATGCACGGCTAAGATCATTAAGACGTCCAAAACCCGAACAGGTGCCTAGCGTAGGATGAGCGTGGCAGCGACCAGACGAGACTATTACGAGATCCTTGGCGTCGAGCGGACGGCCGACGGGGAGGAGATCAAGCGCGCCTACCGCCGGCTCGCGATGAAGTACCACCCCGACCGCAACCAGGGCGACGGGGCCGCCGAAGCCGAGGTAAAGTTCAAGGAGTGCTCCGAGGCCTACGAGGTGCTCTCCGACGGCGAGAAGCGCCGCCGCTACGATCAGTACGGCCATGCCGGGCTCTCCGGCCAGCACGACTTCTCCCACATGGACGTCGGCGACATCTTTTCGATGTTCGACGACATCTTCGGCGGCTTCGGCGGCGGCCGCGGGAGGCGAGGAGGCGGGGGGGCGCGCGCCGCCCGCGGCTTCGACCTCGAGACCCAGGTCGAGCTCACACTGGCCGAAGTCGCCGCCGGCACCGAGAAGAAGATCGAGTTCGAAAAACAGGACTTCTGCGAGCAGTGCAAGGGCTCGGGCGCCCGTCCGGGCAGCAGCCCCGTCGTCTGTCCCCAGTGCGGCGGCCAAGGTCGAGTCGCGCAACAGGGCTTTGGCGGCATGTTCCGCATGGTTACGACCTGCCCGAATTGCCGCGGCCGCGGGACCGTCATCCGCGAGCATTGCACCGCGTGCGGCGGCACCGGCCGGCAGCTAAAGAAGCGCGTCGTCACGGTGAAGATCCCCCCCGGCGTGCACGAAGGACAGGCAGTGCGGATTGTCGGCGAAGGCGAGCCCGGCGAATCCGGCGGGCCGCCGGGCGACCTGCACTGCTACGTCGCGATCAAGCCGCACCCCATCTTCAGCCGGCACAACAACGACCTCGTCTGCCAGGTGCCCATCAGCTTCACGCAGGCCGCGCTCGGTGCCAAGATCGACGTGCCGACGCTTAAAGGGAGCGAGCCGCTGGAAATACCGTCGGGCACGCAGCACGGGGAGGTCTTCAAGCTCAAGAATAAGGGGCTGCCGGACCTGCGATCGGGAAGGCAGGGGGACGAATTGGTACAGATTTTGGTGGAAATACCCAAGAAGCTCAGCGACCGGCAAAAGCAGTTGCTTCGCGAATTTGCCGATTCGGAAGACGCGGCCGTCATGCCGCAGCGCAAGGGTTTCAGGGAGAAGCTCAAGGAAATGCTCAAGGGGGAGGAGTAGGTTAGAACGAGTAAAAGGACTAAACGGTAGTCGGCAAGCAGAGGGGCATGAGAGAAGATCGCCATGGCACGGATACCCATTGATGACGATGAGAATGTCGGGGAGGGAGCCGAACCCCTGACCGATGAGGGAATGTCGGCCCAGGAGAGGGCGTCGGAGGACGAGGGTGCGGCTGCCGAGCAGGAGGCCGGCGGCGACGAGGTACGGCGGCTCAAGCAGGAGCGCGACGCGCTGTTCGATCGCTTGGCGCGGACCACCGCCGAGTTCAAAAATGCCCAGAAGCGCATGCAGGCCGACTTCGAATCGCGCGCCGCGTACGCCAACAGCCAGTTGATCAAGAGCCTGCTGCCGGTGATCGATAATTTCGAGCGCGCCCTGTCCGTCGATCCGTCCAAGGCGGACGCTGCCACCATCCTGCGCGGGATGCAGATCGTCCACGACCAGTGGCTGGCGGTCCTCAGGCAGCAGCAGGTCGAGGAGATCGCCCCCAAGCCCGGCGACGCGTTCGACCCCTCGCGCCACGAGGCGTTGATGCAGCAGCCGGCGCCGCAATACGCCGAGCGGAGGGAGCCGGTCGTCACACAGCTGTTGCAGAAGGGCTATGCTCTGCACGGCCGGACGCTGCGCCCGGCCCAGGTGGCGGTGAGCAAGATCCAGTAGGGGCGGGATCACCCCGCCCGGTGCGACAACGCCAGAGAAAGAAAGGGCGGGCAACCCCGCCCCCCAAGGCCATGCCAACTTACGGTTACCGGTGTTCGAGTTGCGGTCACGAGTTCGAGCGGTTCCAGTCGATCACGGCCGAGCCGATTAAGCGCTGCCCCGAGTGCGGCAAGGCGAAGGTGAAGCGCCTGCTGGGGACCGGTGCCGGCCTTATTTTCAAAGGCAGCGGCTTCTACATCACCGATTACCGTTCCGAAGGCTACAAGAACGCCGCCAAGGCGGACGCCGGCGGCGCGAGCGGCACTTCGTCGGACGCGAAGGCCGGCGAATCAAAGCCGTCCGGGGAAGCCGCCGGGAACAAGGGCGAAAGCGCGGCGGCGGGTAAGTCCGAGAGCAAGCCCGCGGCCGAGAAGCCGTCGGCCGAAAAATCCGCGCCCGTGAAACCTGCCGCCCCCGCCAAGACGGAGAAGAAGTCAAAGAAATAGGTCGTTCGCATGTTCTGTCCGATCTGCAAAAGGCCGGTCGAAAAACACGTCGAAGGGAGGAGGCGTTCGTACTTTCCGTTCTGCAGCGAACGGTGCAAGCTGATTGACCTTGGCCGCTGGCTCGGGGGCAAGTACCAGATTCCGGTGGGGAGAGACGGCGTGGGCGCCGCGGGACGAAATCCGAATGACGAAACCCGAAATCCGAATGAATGACGAATGACGAAATCCGAATGACGAAACAAATGCCTCGGCCGCTTCTTGTTTCGCGTCATTCGAGTTCGTCATTCGGATTTCCCGGGCGTTGCGCCAACGGCTTGGATTTGAACCGTTTAGGCCGGGGGCTATAATGCCGCCGCCGCCGGGGTGGTTGTGGCGGCGGCGGTGAGCGACGCCGGAATCACGTCTGGCGCGCCCGAAGCCGGGGGCACGTCGGAGCTTCGGGACGAAGTTGTGCGGGAGAGTTCGGGACAGGGACGGCACAGGGAAAGGAGCAGTGGTGCCCATGGCGGACGTGTCTACCGAGCCGCAGGCGGGCCAGGTTGTGCGGGCGATCCAGTGGCGGGAGGTCTTCCCGTTCACGCACATTTTCCGTTCATTCAAGGTGGCGATCCACCCATCGAAGCTGGGGCTTGCGCTTCTGGGATTGCTTTTGATCTACGCCGGCGGGCGGTTCCTGGACGCGGTCTGGCCGCGCAGCCACCGCGCCGTCCCCAACGAGCTCGAGATGTACGAAGGCGTCTCGCGCGGCTGGGGAGCGCGGCCGTCGGCCCGCGATACGGGCGCGGCTGCGTCGGACGACATCGCCGCGGCGATGGCCCGCGTGCGGCTCGGCGGCGCGATGCGCGCGACCGGCCGCGCCGGCGCCACCGAAGGCGACTTCGAGGAAGCCCGGGTTGCCGAGCGAGAGTCGATCGTGCGCGACTACGCCTCGGCGCTGCAGGAACTGCACGTCGACAACCTCGACACCCGCGAGAAGGCCGAGGCCGCGGCCCGCGAAGGGAAGTACCTCGGCGCGGTCAAGGACCAACTCAAAAAGGACCGCGACGCGCGCGTCAAGGAAGCGGAGGAGCAGTACAAGAAGGACAAGGAAGCGAAGGTGGCCGACGCCGGCGAACGGCTCAAGATCGCCAAGCTCGCGGCCTACCGCGAGGCGGCGGCGCGCTGGGACGACGCCAAGCGCATCAAGGGCCGGGGCCTGTTCGACGCGTTCTTCAATTACGAAGCCGGGCAGGTGAACGACGTCGCCCGCGGCGTGCTCGCCGGCAATTGGCTCGGTTCCGGCGGCGTCGTCTCGTCCGTTCGCAACTTTCTCACCGTCGGCCCGGTGTGGGCGTTGGGCAAGCACCCGCTGTACTTCATCCTGTTTTTCATCTGGTTCCTTGTCGTCTGGGCGGTGTTCGGCGGCGCCATCGCGCGCATCGCCGCCGTTCACGTCGCCCGCGACGAAAAGCTCTCGGTCCGCTCCGCGCTGGCGTTCTCCTTTGGCAAGTTCCTCAGCTTCCTGTTCGCGCCGATCATCCCCCTGATCATTGTGGTCGTCGTGGGGATCGTCGTCCTCGTCGGCGGGTTGATCGCGAACATCCCGGTGATCGGCCCGATCGTCGTCGGGGCCCTGCTGTTCCTGGCGCTGGCGGCCGGGTTCGTGATGGCGCTGGTGCTCCTCGGATTGGCCGGCGGGTTTAACCTGATGTACCCGACGATCGCCGTCGAGGGCTCGGACAGCTTCGACGCGATCAGCCGCTCCTTCAGTTACCTGTACGGGCGGCCGTGGCGGCTGGGCTTCTACACCGCGGTCGCCATCGCGTACGGCGCGATCACCTACCTGTTCGTGCGCCTGTTCATCTACCTGATGCTCGGGATGGCCCACCACTTCGCCGGCATGGGCGTCTTCACCGACGCCGCCAGCGGCCAGCCGCTTTGGCAGGCGCTGTGGCCGGGCACTCACGAGCGGCTGGCGTACGACATCGACTTCTTCTCCCTGAACGCAGCCCAGGACACCGCGGCGTTCCTCATCGCCTTCTGGGTTTACCTGACCATCGGGCTCCTGGGCGCCTACGTCATCAGCTTCTACTTCTCGGCCAACACGATCATCTACTACCTGATGCGCCAGGAGGTGGACGCGACCGACCTGGACGACGTTTACCTGGAGCAATCGGACGAAGAATTCGGGGATCTCGCCCCCGTAACAACCGGCGACGCGGCGCCCGCGCCGGCGGGTGCGACCCTCGGGACAACGACCGTGGTAACGCCGGCGACGCCGAGCGGCCCCACGCCCGGCACCGCCGCCCAGCCAGAAGGCCAGCCCGGCATTCCCCCAGGTGAACGCCCGGCATAGGGTCCGCCACCGAGTCCCCGATGTAAGCTCGATTTGTCGAGCCGCCACCGACCAGGCTTGCTCATCGCGGCGTCTTACGGTGGATCCGGTGTGTTCCGACGCCCCGCAGCGCGCGTAAGATCGACCATGCTCGTCGCACTCACCGGGGCAAGCGGTTTCATCGGCGCCAGAACGGCGGCGGCCGTCAAACATCAGGGTCACCGCGTCAGGGCCTTGGTCCGGGGCACCAGCCGCCGCGAGCACGTAAAGCCGTTCGTCGACGAATGGCGCGTCGGCGACGTCGCCGACGAACAATCCCAGGCCGCCCTCGTCGCCGGCGTCGAGGCGGTGATCCACGACGCCGCGGATTGGGAAGCCCTGCGTCGCTCGCCCGCCTCCAACTTCGACAAGAACGTGCTGGCCTCACTCCACCTGCTCGAACACGCGCGTCTGGCCGGCGTCGAGCAGTTCATCTTCGTCAGTTCCGTCGCGGTGTACGACGACATCCCCGCGAGTGCCGCCGGTCGCATCACCGAGGAGACACCCGCCTGGCCGGGATCGGTGTACGGCGCTTACAAGGCCGCCGTCGAGCCCCACCTCAAGGCCTACCACGCCACCTACGGCATGAACACCAGCGCCTGGCGCCCCGCGGCGGTCTACGGCGTCGATCCGGACCTGCCGCGGTCGCAGTGGTTCGACCTGATCAAAACCGCCAAGCAGGGCGGCACCGTCTCCACCGACAAGGGCGGCAAGATCACGCACGTCCAGGACGTCGCCGACGCCCTCGCCCTGGCCGTCGGCGACTCCGCCGTCGCCGCCCAGTTCTACAACCTCGTCGATTGCTACCTCTACTGGCAGGGCGCCGCCGAGATCGCAAAAGACCTGAGCGGCTCATCGGCCGTCATCGAAGACCGCAGGGGCAAGGGGCCCAGAAATCAATTCGACACGAAAAAAGCAGTGGACTTCTTCGACCGCCACGGCAACACCACCGCCCTGCGTCGCGGCATTGGCGGCGTAAGGCAATACGTCGCCGAATTGCTGAATTTGATCTGACCGACGCCGACCAGTACCCTGCTCGGCGTCGCCGCACCCGTAGCTCAATTGGACAGAGCATCGGTCTTCGGAACCGAGGGTTGCAGGTTCGAGTCCTGCCGGGTGCGTTGCGGGGAAACGCGTGCTACAGGTGATACCCCTCCTCCGCCAGCAGCTTCCCGCGCGCCGCGTACCCGTCCGGCGTCAGCGGCTCCACGCCCGTCGAATCCACCCACTTGTTGATGAAATTGAATAATGACGTGACCGTCAGCGCGTCGTAAATCGCCTCCTCCGCCCAGTGCCGGCGGGCGTCGATGAAATCATCCGCGTTCAGTGGACGCTGGTTGGCCGTCGCGGCGAGCTTGAGGATCGCGCCCACGTCCGCGGGCACCCCTTCGCCCGCCGGGTCGGCAAGTGCGGCCGTCACAAGTTCGTGCCCGAGCAGTTCCGCCGCGACCGCGGCGTGCGAACCCGCTCAGTACACGCACCGATTCCGCGCGGAGACCAATGCCGCGATCAGCTCGCGCAGGCCCGGTGACAGCGGCGAATCCCCCCGCATCACCTCTTGAAGATATTGAACGACCAGCGCATTGGCCGGCCTGTACGCGAAGAGGCTGCGGATGCCGGGTTGACCGGGTGTGTGCGGGATGCGGAGCAGCATGTGGGAATTATCGACGACGCCCCGCGGCCGACAACAGTTCCCGTCGCGGCAGATGGTCGCAGGACCGGCCAACCGGACCCTCACGCCCGTAGCCGGCCCGCGCTAGCGTCTCGGCGACATCGGCCGCGCAGGTTTTTTTGGCGAGATCGCGATTTCGCTGCGGACCAAACACATTCATGCATTTCCAACGATTGTGAGCACCCCAGCCCGCTGGGTCCGCTGTCGAGGGATTCATCGAGAGGGACACTGGCACCGTCTTTGCGGTGGAACAAGAGCGGCCGGTCGCCGGATTGCGGGGCCGGATTGTGACGGGCCGGATACTCGTTGAAAGGAGCGCACTTTATGGCAGACGATCGCGACTACAAGAGCAATCCGGACGTTTCGTGTGACAACGCCGCCGGCGGGTCCGCCGCCAATCGCGACGTGACCGTCAGGACCGACGTGAACCGTGACGTCGGCCGCGACGTGGACAAAGACCTCAATCGCGACCTCGACATCAATCGCGACAACAACCTCGCGGCCGACCCCAACCGCGACCTGCGGCGGGACCTGGACACCAATCCGGACATCGTGGACCGTGACCGCGACGTCGTCGTCGATCGCGACGCGGACGCCGTCACCGGCACCGACGCGAACCGCGATCCCATCACCGGGGCTCCCGGCTCGCACCCGATCGGGACCGGCATCGGCGCCGCCAGCGCCGGCGCGGCCGGCACCGTGATCGGCACCGCCGTGGCCGGGCCCGTGGGCGCCGTGGCCGGCGGGGTCGTGGGCGCAGTCGTCGGCGCGGTCGCCGGCGGTTTGGCCGGCAAGGGCATCGCCGAAGCCGTCAACCCCACCGCCGAAGACGCCTACTGGCGCGAGAACTACGCCACCCGCCCCTACGTCGCGCCGGGATCCGCCTACGACGACTACCGCCCCGCCTACGAGTACGGCTGGGAGTCGCGCCGCAAGCACGAAGGCAAGCACTGGAACGACGTCGAGCCCGACCTCCGCAGCGGCTGGGAGACGACCAAGGACAAGACCCACCTGGAGTGGGACAAGGCCAAGATGGCCGTCCGCGACGCCTGGGACCGGGTCGAATCTAACGCCCGCCATGCGGCCGGTCGCGACCGCGATCGGGACCGCGTCTAAGCGCCGGCTGAGGATCCCGTGCCGGAGCGACGACCTCCGCGCATTATGGATCGACACCTGCGGTTTGACACCCACGAGAGAGGGTCGGGGACCTCGGCAAGGTAGTTCCGCTGGGGTCCCTGCTTTTTTAACCCGCCAGGATCCCACCGGCTCCGCCGCGGGACCCCGCCTTCGCCCCGCCGCGCGGCGCGGCTATCATCCCGGCAATGGAAACGTACTCGCAGGCAAAGCCGGAGGACTCGGCCGAAGTCGCAATCGTCGGGGCCGGGCCGATCGGCCTCGAACTGGCGGTCGGGCTCAAGCGGGCGGGGATTTCGTACGTGCAGTTCGACGGGCGGCAGATCGGCCACACGATTTCGTGGTTCGCGCCGGAAACGCGTTTCTTCAGCTCCAACGAACGCATCGCCATCGCGGGGGTACCGTTGAACACCCCGGACCAGACCAAGTGCACGCGCGAGCAGTATCTCGCGTACCTCCGCGGCATCGTCCAGCTGTTCAACCTGAAGGTGAAGACCTACGAGTCCGTTATCGGCATCGAACGGCAGGAAGGCGGCGGCTTCCACGTGACGACCGAAGGCTCCTCCTGGCGGCGGCAGGGATACCGGGTCAACAAGATCGTTCTTGCAACCGGCGGAACCGCCAAGCCGCGCCGGCTCAACGTACCAGGCGAAGACCTGTCCCACGTCAGCCACTACTTCAAGGACCCGCACACCTACTTCCGCAAGTGGGTCCTGATCGTCGGCGGGCGCAATTCCGCCGTCGAGGCGCTGTTGCGCTGCCACCACGCCGGCGCGCACGTGATGCTCAGCTACCGGCGGGACAAGCTCGATGCCGCCAGCATCAAGTACTGGCTCATGCCGGAGATCACCGGCCTGATCGAATCCAAGAAGGTCCGCGCCTGGTTCAACACGGTTCCGACGGAGATCACGCCCAGCCACGTCACCCTCGAGCACGTGGACGGCGGCCGCCCGCAGGAGGTCGCCGCCGACTTCGTGCTCCTGCTGGTGGGCTACGAGGCCGACATGGCCCTGGCGAAGATGGCCGGCGTGCAGCTCATCGGACCGCAGCAGGTGCCGGTATTCAATGAAAAGACGATGGAGACCAACGTGCCGGGTGTGTACGTGGCCGGCACGGTGGTGGGGGGGACGCAGGAGAAGTACCGGGTATTCATCGAGAACTGCCACGTCCACGTGGACCGCATCGTCGCGGCGCTCACGGGCGAGCAGGCCCCCCCCGAGCCGGTAGCGTTCGCCCGGCCGGAAAGTTAACGGCGTCGGGCGCGGCGCAGCGCCAGCCCCGCGGCGCCGATGAGCACGACCGCGGCGGAGGACGGCTCGGGCACGGCCGTGATCGCGACGATCTGCGGGCGGTACGCCGATAGGTCTGCCATGTAGGTGTTGAAGCCGAAGAAGGCGGTGTCGGCCGGCTCGTTCGTAATGCCGTCCACGGCGTTCATCACGCCCAACAGGGTGTTGGAACCGTCGAACACGCCCCCGCCGGAATCCCCCGCCGAGGCAATGGCCTCGAACGGTGTCGCCCCATTGGGATTGGCGAGATAGGCATCCTTATTGGTGTAGAAGTCCGCGAAAAAGGCGGTGACGTTGCGGCCTCCCACGTCCACCACGACGGGGCCTCCCGGATTGACGGTGTTGGTGCCCCATCGCTTGAGTTGGTTGACGCCGTAATGGAAGCCGCCTTCGTTGGCCGTGAGCGGGTTCGCGTCCGCCTTCCAGTCCGGGTTTGTGGGGTCGCCGCTGACGTCGTAATAAACAGGATTCGCGTCCCGCGGGTCGCGCCCGAAGCCCACCATGAAGATTGGCGTTGTGGCCAGGGGTGTTGTTCCCGAGATCGACAGGGACGCAAGGGCGGGGTTGCTCGAAAGATGGAAAAGCTGGAGGTCGGTATCCGAGTTGTCCGGGTTCTTCAGAAGGATTCCCGGCTGGTCTGTCGTAAACGTGCCCGACGGAAGGATGAAGGACGCGCTGGCGGGGATGCTGCCAATGTGGGCGGCGGTGATGCCCCATCCGTTCCCGAGGTACACGCCACTGTTGGGCCCGCCGAACGTACCCACGTAATTCCACCCGGCGGGCATGGAGCCTTGGGTGGTGTTCTGGGTGCCGTCGCCGGTTCCGATGATCACGGCGGAGGCGGAGCCCGGCAGCAGGGCGGCGAGCCCGCAGGCGTAGCACAGCGCCGACAATAAAAGAGAACGACCTGTTTTCACTGAGAAGGCCCTCCGCACGCAGTGAATATAGCCGAACTTTCGGCCGTGCTCCAATGGAATACGCCCGTCACGGTCAGCGGGTTGTTCCGTATTTGGAATATGTCCCCGTGAACGATCGGATTTACGCCCCGCCGAGGATGCGTTCGGCCGCCCCGATCGCCCCCAGGAGCTGCGACATGTCGAACGGCTTCGTAATGTACACGTCCGCGCCCGCCGCCAGGCCTTCATTGGCGCGGGAGCCGGACTGGCACGTCAGCATGATGATGTAAACGTCTTTGGCGACGGTCGCCGTCGCCTGCCCGCCGGCGGACCGCACCGCCCGACACAGCTCGACCCCGTCCAGCCCCGGCATTTTCCAGTCGCAAACCAGCACGGAAATCCCGCCGGCCCGGAGCTTGTCCAGCGCCTGGTCCCCATCCACGGCCGTTTCCACGTCGTGCCCCGCGCGCGTGAGGGAGTGGCGGAGCATGCCCAGCAGCTTCGTATCGTCGTCGGCAACGAGTACCCGCATGGCCGTCGCAACCTTTGCTACTACGTGTAAGACCTGTACTGCCTGTGATGGCGGTTGCGCGGCCGTTTTGCCCGACGCCCGCCGCGCGCCCTATCACCCGTGCGCATCTTCGGCAGGGAAGGACCTCGGCTTAAATTCGGGCTTGATTGACCGTTATCGGCCCCGGCGGGTCGGGCGTCATTTGCCGTCGTCCGCCGCCTCCTCGACCGACGCGTTAGCGGCGGCGCGGCGTACCGATTCGATGTTGTCCATGCACGATCGCTTGTCCGAGAACCCCTGGCCCGGCGTGGCGATGGTCTGCCCGTTGGTGGATTTCAGCCGCCACCGGTACTTCCCGCCCGCATCCTTATAAACTTCGAACGTGCCCGACGATTTCTCCGACTTCTTCGCCTTGGGCGCCTTCTCATCCGCCGCCGGGGTGGACCTCGGCGTGGAAAGGCACGTCAACGCAAACGTAGCCAGCAGGACGGCAATCAGCAGGCGGGGGGTGCGCACGGACATAATACCTTCCTTTCTGTGTTTAAAAGGAATGTACGAGAAGCGCCGTGCGGCCGGGAACCGCAAAACCCGCCTCAAACCGTCATACCCGATTCGGCATCCGCGTGCTTGTTGGCCTGCATCTGCTCCCACTCCTCGAGCGAAAGCGTGCACTCACGCGCCTGCGTCCCCTTGTAATCGCCCAGAATGCCGCAGGCCGCCATCAACTCGATCAGCCGCGCCGCCCGGCCGTACCCGATGTTCAGCCGCCGCTGAAGCAGCGACACCGACCCGCGCTTCGTCTCCAGCACGACGCGCACCGCATCATCGAACAACTCGTCCTTCTCCAACTCGCTCGTGTCGCCGACCGTCCCCTTGATCTGCACCAGCTCCGGCTCGTACTGCGCCTCCGCCAGCGTCTTGACGAGCTTGACCGAGCGATGAATCTCCTTGTCGTCAATATATGTCCCCTGCGACCGGATCGGCTTGTTCGCCCCGTTGGGCAGGAACAGCATGTCCCCCTGCCCCAGCAGCAGGTCCGCCCCGTTCTGATCGAGCACGATCCGGCTGTCCATCCGGCTCTGCACCCGGAACGCAATCCGGCTCGGCATGTTCGACTTGATCAGCCCCGTCACAACGTTCGCGCTCGGCCGCTGCGTGGCCAGAATCAGGTGGATTCCCACCGCCCGCGCCTTCTGCGCAATGCGCACGATGAACGACTCCACCTCCTTGCCGCTGGTCATCATCAGGTCCGCCAGTTCGTCCACGATGATCACCACGTACGGCAGGAACTTGGGGATCTTCGCCTCTTCCTCCTCCGTCGCCGGCTGGAACTTCTCGACCAGCTCCTCCCGCGTCAGCTTGTTGTAGTCTTTGATGTGCCTCACCCCCGCCTCGGCCAGCAGCTCGTACCGCTCGTCCATCTTGTTGCACGCCCACTCCAGCACCGCCGTCGCGCGCGAGCAGTCGTTGATCACCGGACACATCAGGTGCGGCACGTCCTTGAACGGCGCCATTTCCACGACCTTCGGGTCGATCAGGATCAGCTTCACCATGTCCGGCCGCTGCATGTACATGATCGACATGATGATCGTATTGATGCACACCGACTTGCCCGACCCGGTCGTCCCGGCGATCAAACAGTGCGGCATCGCCGCCAGATCCGTCACCAGCGGCTCGCCGGACGCATCCTTCCCCAGGTACAGCGGAATCTGCATCTTGTGCGCCTTCTCCGGCGCCAGTTGCATCAACTCCTTGAGCCGCACCTTCTCCTTCTGAGCATTCGGCACTTCGATCCCCACCGTGCTCTTCCCCGGCACCGGCGCCACGATGCGCACGCTGGTCGCCGCCAGCGCGCGGGCGATGTCGTTGGTGAGCTGCGTGATCGACGCCACCTTGATCCCCGGCGCCAGCGACAGCTCGTACATCGTGATCACCGGCCCCGTGTCGATCTCCACCACGTGCGCATCGATGTTGAACTCCTGCAGCGCCTTCTCCAGGACCGCCGCCTTTTCCCGCACGAATTTCTCCTGCGCCTCGGCGTACCCGTGCTCCGCCTCCTCCAGGTTCTCCCACGTGGGCATGTGGTATTCGCCCAATTCCCGCGGCGGCGGCGGCGGAGGCGGCGGACTCGGCCGCGGCTTGTTGATGCTCGCCAGCTTCACGATGATTTCCGCCTTGGGCGCCGGCGGAGCCTCGGCCGCTTCCGCCGCGGGGGCCGCGCCGACAGTTGATGCGGTATCGTCGCCGTCGCCGCCCGCCTCGCGCGCTACCGCCGGCGCCTGGATGTCCGGCGGCGGGATCGTCGCCGCCTCGGCCGGCCCGGGGTCCGACGCGTCGATAAACGCCGCATCCACCGCTACCGGCGTCGGGTCGTCGTTCTCGTACGTCAACTCAATCCGCTCGTCGCGCGAATCAATGTCCTCGTCATCGTCGTCCAGCCGCCCCGCCACCTGCACCACGGCCGCGTCCGAGACGTGCGACGACGCCTTGATCGTCTTCTCCGCCTTCGAATCCGACGCCTTGAGCGGGATGCCCCCGTCCCTGTCGCGGCCCTTCCCCGGTCGCGCGACCGCCGCGTCGCGCGTGACAAACGTCGGCAAAGACGGCAGTTTCGGCACCGGGATAAAGTTCCAATTGATCTGCGGCGTCTTCTCCCGAACCGTCGTCGCCGTCTGCGCAAGGAACCCCGGCGTCCGCAGCACGAGATCATCAGCCACGAGCAGCAGTCCGATGAGGATGCCCGTCGCCAGGATCAGCCGCGTGCCCACCGTGTTGAAGTGCTGCTGGAGGAACGCCGAGGCGCCGATGCCGATGATCCCGCCGTGCCCTTCCGGAAACGACGTGGCCGATCCCGGTTTGAAGTTATGAACCGTCGCGGCGAATGCGGTCGAGAGCAGCAGCAGTCCGACGACGCGCAGCCAAATGTCCGAAACCCGGCTGTTGAACAGGTACAACGCCAGGCAAACCCCGGTGAAAAAGAGCACGGGAAACACGCCCTGCCCGATGGCCAGGAACATGTAATAAGCGACGAACGACCCCGCCGATCCACAGAGGTTCTGGATCGGCGGGTACGGATAGACTTGGTGGCTCGGCCAGTCGGTCGGATGGAACGAGCCCAGCGCCAGCAGCAGGAAGATCCACGTGCTGGCGGCCAGGAACAGCAGCGATTGACGGATGACGTTAAATCGTTCCATGGGAATTGATTGCCGGTTGCTAGTGTCCCGTATGGCCGAACCCGCCGGTGCCCCGGGGTGTTTCATCCAGGTCATCCACTTCCACGAGTTCAACCGCCGGGACGGGCAGGACGAGCATCTGCGCGATCCGCGTGCCGCGCGCCAGCGTGAAGGCGGACCTCGACAGGTTGATCAGCGGGACGTGCACCTCCCCGCGGTAGTCGGAATCAATCGTGCCGGGGGAGTTGATCAACGTAATCCCGTGCTTGCTGGCCAGACCACTTCGCGGCCGGACCTGCGCCTCGTAGCCGGGTGGAATCGCCATCGCGAAGCCGCAGGGAACCAGTGAGATGTCGCCGGGATTAAGAATCACGTCATTCGAGACCGCCGCCGGCAGATCAAAACCGGCCGCCTGTGCCGTCATGCGCACCGGCAGCGGCAGCCCTTGGGCGTGCGGCAGGCGCTTCAGTTTGACCGTAATCGGGCCGTTCATAACGTGCGCGTAATGACTTCGCGCGCCAGGGCACCTCGCCCCTGCCGCAAGAGGGTTCTCGTCCTCTCGGTGTGTTATCGGCCAACTCCGCCCGTTAACGAGACTTTCCCACTCCGCGCTACGCCCGGGGGAGGGCTGGGGTGGGGGTCTCCGGAGTATTCGCCGCAGCCGACCCCATTCGCCGGGGTGGTAGCTCGCCGGCACCGTGGGTACTATTGAGAAACCGCCCCTGCGAAATTTGAACCCCCGCGGCCGGCTTGGCACAATACGCGGCTCGCAGCAAACGCGGCAAAAGGCGCAAAAAGGCGACGGATGCTCCTGCAAACCAACAGCTACATCGTCCCCAAGGAAAAGCGCTCCGACCACGCCCGGCTCATGCGCCGCTTCCGCGCCACCCTCAGCCGCCTCGGCTGCGACACCTTCGAGGTGTACGAGCAGGTCGGCGCCAACTGGACCAACGGCGAGACCACCGGCCGCTACGTCCAGATCATGAAGTTTCGCGACCGCAAGCACCAGGTGGCCGTCCAGAACGCCGAGCGCACCGACCCCACCGCCCAGGCCCTGATCGCCGAATTCTGCGAGCTGATCAACTTCCCGTACCAGCAGCAGCAGGGCCTCTTCGCCGTCGGCTATTACGGCAGCGTCCTGCCCGTCGCCACCCAGCGCATGCGCGCCGGCGACGGGGAGGAGACGAGGGAAGACACCCACGCCGAGTCCGCCGACGCAGCGGACGCCACCGACCCCGCGGACGCACCCGCGGATGAGGAAACGGCGCCGCAGGCGGCGGTAGAGCTTACCGACGAGATGCTCGCCGAACACGGCCATGCCGAGCCGGCCGAGCAGTCCGACACAGACCCGACGCACGCGCCCGGCGGGCAGCAATAGCCCCAAATCGCGCAGGCAAAGCCGGATACAAACGCGGTGCGGAAATATAAGCGGCGCCGCGCCGCGCCGGGGTACAATGATGCGTGTGTGATGGACGTAAAGTCCGCTCCGCATCCTGCGAGGAGGTTCATCGTGAAAAAGATTTTCCGGCTGCTGGTCCTGGCGCTGCTGGCGGGTGGTTGGGCTTTGGCGGGTTCCGCGCTCTACGTGATCCGCGTCCCCGCCGCGACCGACTCAAAGGTGTCGCTGCGGGTCGCGCTGGTGCCCAAGGACCGCCTGGGCTTTGCCGACACTTACGTCGATGCGCGGAACTGGACGCTTGACGACGCCGCCAGGCACCCCGCGCTCACCAGCCGCCTGATCGCCGCGGGAAAGGAAGGCGTTCTGGCGCACGTCGCCGATCCCAACAACCCGCAGCCGCTTAAGACCCAGCTCATCGACGCCGTGCAGCACGGCCCGCGCGAAACCAAGCCGGTTCCCGCAAGCGCCACCGCCCAGCAGAAGCCGCGCTGGAAGACGATCTTCGATTTTTAAGATCGCCGACGCCCCGACCCGCTGCCCTCGTCAACCTGCTTCCCCAGTAGCTGCTGTTCCGAACCCCTATCCACATCCCCCAACCTGCGCCCGTTTTCGCTAGGGTGATTGTCAGCGCAGCCTAAGAGATGATCTTCCCCCTAGGCGGCATCGCCGCGCTGCGCATCGCCAGCTCGGAGCCGTTTGGACGGCCCATTGCGGTTAGACGAATTCAAGATAGTTGGGGGGCGCATACAGCCTTCGACGCCGAAGCGGGTGCGGTGACTCGGTTTCGCATAAATCGCGGAGCCGTTTCATCGTACCGGCGGATTTAAGCAAGAAAAGTGGTTCCTGTAGTGCCCCGACGTGCGCGGCCCAAGCGGGTGGGTGTTGGTGAAGCCGCTCGGCAAAGAGCTCGGCCAGTGCCGCCGCGATGGCGACCACTCGAGGGTCCTTAGTGATCGGCGGTGGAGTTTGTGCGAGCTGGGGTCGGGAGCCGAGCCAGTCCTGCACCAGTCCGCGCAGATCCATCGCGTTACCCGATGCCGCTGATTTCGCAAGCTCCTCAAGAGTTGCCATGGAGTTCGTCCCAGAGATCATCAAACGCGTAACGTTCCTTGAGTTCTCGGCCGGGCTGGAGGTAGGGCTGGAGCCGGCGCCATATATCGTCCCGCGATCGCCGCCGCCGACCAATAGTAGGTCCACATCCTGGCCAGCGGCGGAAGCAAGTTCGCCAAGCCTCCGGAGCGCTCCGAGCATGTCATCGCGACTCAGAAGGGCCATTTCAGTAGCGGGGATCGAATAAACTGCTCACGTTCTGGCCGGCGTCTGTCGCCGGTGAGTTTACTTACCGAGTAGCTGTCGTTCCACGAACCCTGTATCCACATCCCCCGAACGGAAGTGTTCGTTGTCCATGATCTGCAGGTGCAGCGGGATCGTAGTGTGGATCGGCGCGATGTGAAACTCCGTAAGCGCCCGCCGCATCGTCGCGATCGCCTCGGTTCGCGTCGGCCGGTGCACGATCAGCTTCCCGATCATCGAATCATAGTTCGGCGGGATCCGGTAACCCGCGTACACGTGCGAATCCAGCCGCACCCCCGGCCCGCCCGGCGTGCGCAGCTCCTCAATCGTTCCCGGCGAAGGCGCGAAGCTGCGCCCCGGGTCCTCGGCGTTGATCCGGCACTCAATCGCGTGCCCCAGTTGCGGAATGTCCTTCTGCCTGAACGGTAGCCCCTCGCCCGCGGCGATCCGGATCTGCTGTTTCACCAGGTCGATTCCCGTCACCTGCTCCGTCACCGGGTGTTCCACCTGGATCCGGGCATTCACCTCGAGCAGGTAAAAGTTCTGCTCCTTGTCCACCAGGAACTCGACCGTACCCGCGTTGGCATAGCCGGCCGCTTTGACCAGGCGCACCGCCGATTCGCAGAGCTTTTCCCGCACCTCCTGCCGCAGCAGCGGCGACGGCGACTCCTCCACCAGCTTCTGGTGCCGCCGCTGCATCGAGCAGTCCCGCTCCCACAGGTGTACGGCGTTGCCGTGATGGTCGGCGAGGATCTGCACCTCCACGTGCCGGCCGTATTCGACGTACTTCTCCAGGTAAACCGTCGAATCCTTGAACGCCGCCTCCGCCTCCGCCTGCGCCTGGCGGAGCGCCGCCCGCAGCGACGCGTCCGTGTGCACGACCCGCATCCCCTTCCCGCCCCCGCCGGCGGCGGCCTTGATGATGATCGGGTACCCGATGTCGTTCGCGATCCGCAGCGCCTGCCGCTCGTCCTCCACCGCCCCCTCGCTCCCCGGCACCGTCGGAACCCGCGCCTTCTTCGCAAGCTTCTTGCACGCGACCTTGTCCCCCACCGCCGCCATCGCCGACACCGGCGGACCGATGAACTCGACCTTGCTCGCCCGGCACACCTCCGCGAAGTGGGCATTCTCCGCCAGAAATCCGTACCCGGGGTGGATGGCCTCCGCGTCGGACACCTCCGCGGCGGAAATGATCTGCGGGATCTTCAGATAACTCTGCGCCGACGGCGCTTCCCCGATGCAGATCGATTCGTCCGCCAGCGAAAGGTACGCGGCCCCCCGGTCCGCTTCGGAAAAAACCGCCACCGTCTGAATCCCCATCTCCCGGCAGGCGCGGATAATCCGCAGGGCAATCTCTCCGCGGTTGGCGATCAGGATCTTGGTGAACATG
>Ga0308175_100000202_pt1 | contig 45977 bp, 49 predicted proteins | sample PhyCR1_3_FD_203893 | JGI IMG/M metagenome (GOLD analysis project Ga0308175, IMG submission 203893) | Soil microbial communities from UC Gill Tract Community Farm, Albany, California, United States - DLSLS.C.R1 | ecosystem: Environmental > Terrestrial > Soil > Agricultural land | place: USA...
TTCTACTAAAATAAAGGAAATCCAGAGTATGAAAAGTTATTCAATCCAGATATCAACCTTTACAGAAAAGGCCAGGTGAACCGGAATTTATAGCGAGATCAATTACCTTTTTTCGATGAGTCTCGCCCTGCTATCCGTAGTGTTACTCAAATCATAAACGAGTTGGCCCTTAGTCTGTGACTAAGGTCAATAAAAAAGTCACCAAAAGGATTGCGCTTTCGGTGACTTCAACGAGCCGTTTCCGGGTCTTTGCAGCCCGCCATTACCGGTACGTCTTCGGCTTCATAAGACCGCAGCACCGGTTCTTTGGTAAGGTAGTCAGCAAACTTGCCAACAAGGCTTTTGTACAGGCCGGAACTTTCGTAAGCTTCGGCATCGGCTTTGGTGCGCCAGCGTGAAACCGAAATATAATCATCAGCCTTGTCAACAGGCTCCAGCAGTACAATGCCCATGTTGCCTTTTTGTTGGCTGGCTACAGGAACAACCTTCTGCCTGTAAATTCTTCTGACTTCGGCAATTGATTCGGGCGAGAACTTGAGGAACGTAAGTCGAACGAACATAATGACCTCCTTGGAGTTTGATGAAGGAAAATTGTGGATCGAGAACGTAGTCATTTTAAAGTTAAACCGTTTTTTCTGCCCGCTTGTTTACTATCTCGGATTGTATACAGGTGTCCGAAGCAATGAAAGATAAACTTCACCGTTTTTCCTTAGTTATCCTTAGTGTTCCCCAACCATAAACGAGCTTGCCTTAGTCTGTGACGAAGACCTACCTTTTGAAATACTATGCAGTTAGCATTTCATCGCTCAATCCACCCGCTTCAATAGTAAGTTTGACATTCCCTGCTCGGTTTTTGCCGTTATCACCAGGTCGGTTGCAGAGATCTTTACAATCGTATGCAATTGAGTTTGCCCGTCGTCGTTCGTCGTAATGGTTTGCGATTTCGGATCAAAGGTCCATGTACCTTTCGATTGTTCGTTGTCGTTAATATCAATGAAAACATTGTTTGCTTTAAAGACAAAAAACTCTTTCATCTGCTCCGGCATTGGAATGGTTCTTCCGTTCAGTTCCATGCCGGTGATTTTCCATTTGTGCAACAGAAGTTTTTTTACACCTTGCGCAGTTTGTTGTGCGGAGACAGCAGAATAGAATTCAACGAAGGCCAGGCAGACCAGTAAAATCTTTTTCATGTTCGTTTCGGTTTATGCGGTTTGTAAACTGTTCTTTAAAATTTCTTTGGCACACCATGCGCAGCCAATTTTCGTAACCTGCTTCAATTATACATTACCAAAAATAATAAAGTTCCCGTGCTTGCTGGCTTTGACCTGCGACTAAAGCCTGTCATTTACAACGTTATCAAATCAAAGGAAACCAACAGGAAGTGTAAGTAACAGGAACCTCTTTATGAAAGGCAAACATTTTGCACTCTCCTGAATATGCAAAGCAGCCTTTCTTTTTATTCCGGCACCAGCAACATCGTCTTGCCCATCAAACAATCGGAATACCCGCCCGAATTTCAAGGCGCCAGCCGGCTAACGTATTATGCTTCGCTTTTTTCTTCGCTGGAAGTCAATTCATCTTTTTACAAAATACCCAGGCCGGCAACGGTGGAAAACTGGCGGGAAAGTGTACCGCCTCATTTCAGGTTTACGTTCAAAGTGCCCAAGACGGTAACGCATGCAAAAGGCCTTCAGTTTAACGTGGAGGAACTGGAACTTTTTACAGAGACGGTAGCGCAAGCCGGTGATAAAAAAGGCTGCTTGTTGATTCAACTACCGCCCTCAGTAAAGAGTGATAAACAGGAAGAGTTGGAGGGCATTTTGGAATGCACAAGCAGCGATGCAAAAGGCTGGCGCATTGCCGTGGAGTTTCGGGACAGGTCATGGTACAACAGCGCGGTGTACCGCATGTTGCAAAACTTTGGTGCCGGGATGGTGAAGCAGGACATGCCCAAGTCGGCCACGCCGCGAGTAACGGTAGCGGAAGATTTTTGTTACCTGCGTTTTCACGGTCCCGAAGGTGATTACCGAGGCAGTTACGATGATGCCTTTTTGTTGAACCACGCAAAGCGCATTGCGGCGCGGGTCAAAGAAGGCCGGGAAGTGTATGTCTATTTCAACAATACAGCCGGTGACGCATTCGGAAACTTAAGAACATTGAATGCGATGGTCGAGCAGCAATTGGATAAGATGGTCGAGCGGCAATTGGATAAAAAGAAGTAGGATACGTCTCCCAAGTTGTTTTTTGAGTTATAAGCTTGCTGGCTTGGGTTCGCAACCATAAGTGTTCGCGGCAATAAGATTTCTCGCAAATCCTTTTTATCATTGTTTCATGAAACGACTGCTATCCCTGCCCCTCCTCTTTTTTGGATTGTATTCTTTGATTCTTCTTCTTTCCGGCTGCCAAAAAGATGAAGCACTTGACTCGACAAAAGAAGTTGTTGCTTTTTCGCTCAAACGCGTCGACGGCACTTACTTTAAACCGTCCGACGTAACGGTGATGATTAAAAACGATACGATTGCGGTTACGCTGCCGGCAAACACAGACCGCAACGGACTTACACCGGAAATCATCATTAAAGGAAAAAGCATTTCACCGGCCAGCGGCGTGCCGCAGGATTTTATCAAGCCCGTTGTTTATACAGTAACAGCGGCGGACGGCTCGGCCGTAAAATACACGGTGATTGTGTCTTTAACCAAAACAACTCCGGTCGTTTATTTCGGCAGCAGCAACAAAAATTTTTATGCGGTCAATGCCGAAACGGGAGCGCTTGTTTGGAATTACGCAGGCACGGCAGGTTTTGTTTATTCCAGTCCGACGTACGAGAACAATACCGTTTACGTGGGCGGGATTGACAATTTCGTTTATGCCTTTGATGCGCCAACGGGCAACGTGAAATGGCGTATAGCTCTCGGCACAACCGGAATTGAGTCCGATGCCGTTGTGGTGAACGGAACGATATACGTTGGTTGCAACGACGATTACCTTGTTGCCATAAATGCCGCGAACGGGGTCGTGAAGTGGCGTTTCAATACACGCGGAAACATCAGCGCAAGTCCTACCGTTGCAAACGGCACGGTGTACTTCGGAAGCTCGGACAATAATCTTTATGCAGTTGACAGCGCCACGGGTGCACTCAAGTGGAGCTTTGCTACGGGAGCAATGATTAACCAGTCCGGACCGGCCCTGGTGAACGGCGTCATTTATGTCGGAAGCCGCGACGGTTATCTTTATGCCGTTGATGCTATTACAGGCAAACAAAAGTGGCGCTTTTCCGCAGGCGGCATTTCACTTGAGCAGTCAAGTCCAACCGTCGCCAACGGTATTGTGTACATTGGCTCCTGGTACGACATTTCCACCTTTTCCCGCAAAGGAAGTTTGTTTGCCGTGGACGCAGCCACCGGGCAGTTGGTGTGGGAAAAACTTCAAAACACGGGCATCTCTTCAAGTCCCTGCGTGGCAAACGGCCGGCTTTACATTACCACCGATGATCTGAATATTTATGCGCTGGACGCGGCCAGTGGCGCAACCCTGTGGAAAAAGCAGATCTTGGCAAACAGCGCCAGTCCTGCCGTTTCAAACAACACCGTTTATGTTGGCGGTGGAGGCACCGGTTATTTTTATGCGCTTGATGCCGCAACGGGTGCGGAGCGCTGGCGCTTCGCCGTTCCCGGTGGCACAATGACATCAAGCCCTTTGATTGTGACATCGCCGACATCTGCTGATTACTCGGGCGACTCGGGTATGATGTATTGATGATCCTTATTGATTTCCCTTAACTACTTGTTGTGTTCTCAAAAAAGCAGTTTTCTACAGCATCCTGCCAACCGTAAAGCAGTAAACTCTCCGGGACTCAACCTACCGTTGTCTGCAAAACGAAAATTTCTTGCATAAGTGGCACCAACGTTGCGCAACAATAGAAAACAGTTTTATGGTAAACGATAGAGAAAGTAATCCGCAAAACCAACAAGAACCCGAAAGCGCAGAAAACCTTGACAGGGAACGAAAAGAGCAGTTTAACGAATTGTCGGAATTGTCACTGGAGGAAAGAATAGCCGTTGCCGATCGGATTGGCATACCGATGAACAATGTAAGCGATGCTGCCGCATTGGGCACAGCTATTGGTCGCGACGATACCGTGGGAGACACTGGCGAACGAATAGAAGAAAGCACGGACGAAGAAACAGACCGGTAAACCATCCTTCGGCTGAATACTATTTATAACACGATGATTTATTTCTACTGTTCTTAAAACTTAAACGTCTCCGCCTGAAGCCATAGACTCAGGCGGAGACGTTTGTATGATTTTTATGCGAATGCCAATGGCCCGTGTTCACCCTCACACCATCTTACGGAATTAGCCATAAATTTTTAAAAAGACGTATAATCAAACTTTTGTCCGCCGATAGACGCCTCATACATCAATCCCTTTTTTTCCTGCGTGAATACCATCACGCCGTCCCTGTACTTGACGTTGGTTGAAGCACCTTTTGTTACGGCTACCGCTGAAGCCTGGGCAGCAAATTCAAAATTGTCTTGTTTGAAACGATCAAGTGCGGCTTGGCTTTCAAAAAAGATGACCTCGCGGTAGGTCTGGCCGCCAAATTGAAAACCGATGCTCACCTGTTTCATTTTTGCGCTTCCAACGGGGGTTCCTTTTTCAAAAACAATTCCGTTTCCCGCCGCCCCGCCAATGCCAATGGCGCCTTTTCCAATATTCGGGAAGATGACGTATCCATACGAGTTTGTAAACAAGCTTTGCATCAGGCTGTCGCTCTTCACAAACGCAGCTTGTGCTTCTTTGCTGTCGTCAATCAGTCTTCTGTCTTTTGAATTCTGCGAAAAAGCGGAAACGGATACGAACAGTCCTGCCATCAATAGCGGGATCACCGCCAAGCGAAAAATAGTGTTCTTTTTCATGGTTGTCTTTTAAAATAATCTGTTGTAGAAAAATGCGTGGCCTAACTGTCTTTACAAAGATTCTGCCAGCAAACACAGACAAACACCGGAGTGTTTATTGACCAAAGCTTGCTATAACCTTTGGATGTCTTTCCTGATAATCCGGTGGCTTCTTTGTAAAGCAGGGAATGTTATTGAGAACGGTCAGAAAACTCAAAAGCAGACAACGCAACCGAAAAGATTTTAACAAAGCGAAGGCACAAAGAACACAGTGCACGACAACAAGGGAAACCGCGAAACCTCTCTCCTCTTTACGCTGCCTTACAAATTGATGCACTCATGTACCAAATTGCCGCAAGTGGTGATCGTTGTGCTTGTAAACAAAACGGCCGACTTGCTCCCTGGTCATTTTCCCAAAGAACCAATGCACGTAATCATCCGGATAATTTTTGTATTTGCCAAGAAGGGCGATCCATCTTTCCTTCTCGGCCTCTACATCTCCGCTTCGCTCCCTTACTTTAAACGCATCCGCTGTGGGAGCGCTTTTCGGAAACGGTTTGCCTTCGTTCAGAATGTTCTTTAGTCCCCTTTTGCCAAACAGGCGGCCCATAAACGAACGCTTGTGCGCCGTTTTACCAAGGTACATTTCTTCACACAACACGCAGTGATGCACCATTTGGTAAACATTCATTTTTCCCCACCGGGCTTTGCTGCTATCGTTCAGTGTTCGAATGCGGCCGATTAATTCTTCCCTTGCAGACTCGTTTAAAACGGATTTCATTTGCTTGTGATTTGAAGAAACGGTAACGACAAAGTTGAAAACGGACAGGCAAAAAGCAAAGGTATTGTTGCGACAAAAGCAATGGTGAATTGCGGCAATTTGTCAACCGCGGCTCTCCTTTTTGAATTTGCCGCAATTTGCACCGCAACTTGTCGCGATTCTCCCTTTTCATTTGAAATGATTGCACCATTTTTACAGCCGTTATTCCCTTACTAAAACAGCGATCATGGACAAGCAACTTTCACCAAGGCTTGACATTTATGTAAATTATCCGGGGCATTGCGAGCAAGCATTCCGGTTTTACGAACAGCATCTTGGCGGCAAGATTACAATGATGATGACACAGCAGCAGAATCCCGATGCGTCAAGGCTGCCAGAGAACTTTAGGAATGTCATTCTTCACGCAAGAATTGAGATTGGAAACACGGTGCTGATGGGAGCCGATATTCCACATGCAGAACCCATGCGTAGCGCCTATCTTACGCTGCGATTTGACACTGCAGAAGAAGCAGAACGTATTTATGCGCTGCTTGCGGATGGCGGTGAGATTTTTATGAAGATGGAAAAGACATTCTTTGCAAACCGCTTTGCAATGCTGCGTGACAGGTTTGGAACTTCGTGGATGCTTCTTAACGAAAACTAAGACTTTCGTTCGGTAGCGTTCACCGCTCAATATTTTTACCGGCAAGAACAAAAATTACTTCGACGAAATCCTGGTCTGCGTTACCGGCTTGGGCTTATCTTTTTGAATCGTTTTAAACCAAAGGTGCCAACAAACTAAAATGGACAATATGACTAACAACAGCGTATCACTGCACCGTGTGATCAAAGCGTCACCGGAAAAAATTTACCGGGCATTTACAGAAGCAACCGCAATGGCATCCTGGTTGCCACCTTACGGCTTTCTTTGCACCGTGCACGAAATGGACGTGAAAGTGAACGGCACGTTCAAGATGTCGTTTCACAATTTCACCACGGGCAACGGCCATTCCTTCGGCGGGAAATACCTTGAACTCACACCCAATGAGTTCATCAAATACACCGACACCTTCGACGACCCAAACCTCCCTGGCGAAATGACAACGTCGGTTTGGCTGCGCAAGGTTATGGTTGGAACCGAGTTGAAAGTTTTGCAGGAAAACATTCCTTCGATGATACCGGCAGAGATGTGCTATATGGGCTGGCAGGAGTCGCTGGAAAAACTAACCAAATTGGTAGAGCCGAATATTCAGGACGCCTGATGCGGATGCAACAAAATCCAGTGTGGCTTAAGCGCACCGTCGCAGTCGTTGAAACCCTAAGTTCTTCGATTTAATTATCAACAGCAGAAAGTTTCCTCGCTATTTGAAGTGTTCTTCCAAACACCGAACGACGGGTGAATGTTTTTACAAAGTACCGATACCTTTGCTGTCCCGGTGTTTCAATTTGCCCGCATTCTATTTTCTTCGGTTTGTTGTTTGATTAAACATCATACCCACTCAACAAACCGAAGAAAATACTTGTTGCAAACGGTTATGTTTTTTCTTCTTGTTTTTACTACTACTTGTTCGTTCAATTAATCATTCATCCTAATTAAAACAACAAGTAGTAACATGAAGAACATTCTTACTCCCGCATTGTTCCTTTTTATGAGCGCAGGCTGCCTGGCTTTGCAAAGCTGTCAAAAAGATGCAACCCTTAAAGACCCGACTCTCACCAGTTATGATCCCGGTAAAAATTCTTCCGGTAGCGGAGGCGGCACCGGTGGTGGTGGTAGCAACAGCGGCGGAGGAGGCGGCAGTACATTTACACCGACCGACACCACTACATCGCAACTTCCCGTAGCGAATATCATCACGGTAGGCACCTGGAAAATTGCCTCTTTTGTGCAGGGCAACGACAACAACACCTCACAATTTGCCAACTACGTTTTTACATTCAATACCGATGGCAGCATGATTGCTGATGATCGGGGAAACCAAACCATCGGTAGCTGGCACTACCAGGAGGCCATATTTTATTACGGCATCCCGGTTTACGGCAGCAGCCCTTACGGCTTTACCATGACGATTGGAACGAGCCTTCCGCTGATTAGCCTGAACGAGAATTATTTCATCAGCAAAAAGACGCTGACCGCTGTTTACATAGACAGCATCAACCCGAATGAAAATGCGCACATAATTCTCTCGAAACTATAATAGAAACAAACCGTTTGTAGTTGCATAAAAAAGGCTATTGCGAAATAGCCTTTTTTGCATTGTTGTCCGAATGAAAATGCAGATCGTAAACTTGTCAATTTTTTCCAAGCCGCGTTATCGCCACTGCATTCCTTTCTAACTGATAGTACAAAAAATCGCAGCGCCAATTAAAGGATTGGGCTGCGATTGAATGTTTCAACAATTTAAAATTAAAGTCTGCAAAGCTTTATACTAACCTAATGCCCTTGCAGCATCTTTACCGCCCTGAAATAATCCGGCAGTGATATTTTTCCTGCATACAGAAGATTATACAGTTTGTAAAGTGCGGGTGTTTTGTCCGCAGTGTCTTTGTTTGTCTTGTGGTTATTATGTAAATCCATTGTTGAATGTTTTGTGCACACAGTCACGATAGCTGCATTTAAAGAATGAACCGTTTTAAACGCAGACCAGGCTGGATACCATTAAGAAATACGTACTGAAGTGGAAACGACCTTTTATTACGGCAGCGGATGGGCCATGGTTGCTTCAAACATTTTCCGAAGAATGACGATTAACTTTTTCATAGTTTTTCCATTTTAGTTCTAAAAAATTTGGCAGACAATCGGTTGAAGCAACCATTAGAAAGGAATACAGCGATCTGCCGGCTTGGGTACATTAATCACTGATGATTCTGAAAACAAAAATAAAACAGCAAAAGGGCGGTTGCGAAATTAATTTGCCCTTATACACGCAAGTCCAGTGCCATTAATTTCTGTGCAAAGCCTTACCAGTAAAGCATTTCCAAACAAATTGCTCACGAAAGCCAAACGAAAAAAACGCATCGCCTTAATCGTTTTTGTTTGCAAGCCTTTAACAAACGTTCATTTGTTATACTGCTACGGAAAGAAGACTACAACTTTTTGAAAACCTTCAACATTTTCTGTAACAAGAAGTTCTGTCCTACATATGTGGTGCATGATAAGCAGCTAAAGAAATTCCTTGTTTACTCGGCTAGTGCAACGATATTCAAAACAAGGAACGACATGAGGTAAAACTTTACCGGCTTCAATCCATCATTCAATCCACTCTTTTTAAGAGCAGGTTTGACATTCCTTCGTCGGTTTTTGCCGTTATAACAGGGTCGGTTGCGGAGATCTTTACAACCTTGTGCAATTGCACATCTCCGTCTTCAGTTGTGGTAATCATTTGAGAATTTGGCTCAAATGTCCATTTGCCTTTGGATGTTTCCTTGTCATTAATGTCGAGGAAAACGTTATTAGCCCTAAAGACAAAAAACTCTTTCATTTGTTCCGGCATTGAAATGGTTCTTCCGTTCAGTTGCATGCCGGTGATCTTCCATTTGTGCATAAGCAGTTTTTTCACATCTTGCCCGCTTTGTTGTGCAGTAACCAAAGAATGAAATCCAGCAAGCATAAAGCAGATCATTAAAATCTTTTTAATATTCGTTTCGATTTACCCGGTTTGTAAATTTCTCTTCCCAGCAAACAAGTGCCCTGCAAAATTCATTTTTCGCAGGGCACTTGTTCAAACAAAAACAAGGTTCATCAATGTGATGTTACCAAAATTTCTTCCGCACGATAGGTTTTTAAAACCGCTTCTTTGATAAAATACTCCTTCAGGTGGCCAACCAGTTCTTTGTAAAGGCCAGAGTGTTCATAAGCCTCGGCATCGGCTTGTGTTTTCCATTCGGTCAGGGAAATAAAGTCGTCAGAGAGTTCCGTCGGTTCCAGCAGGCGAATGTTGATATTGCCTTTTTGCTTGCGAACCGCAGGGATGACTTCCTGCACAAAAACCCGTTTGGCTTGTTCAAGCGTTTGCGGTGAGAACTTGACGAAAGTGAGCCGGACAAACATAAATGCCTCCTTTTGTTTACGTGAAGAAATAGGCGTTTTCACGGAAGGCGAATTGAAAAACTAAAGATACGATTGCCCTGAATAATCCAGACGCCGGGCACTTGCTAGCCATTGTATTTTTTCATGAAAAATGCGACGGCGCAAGAAAGGCGCTTTCCTGCAGCTTGCTTCAAGTTGAACAATGTACGGAAAGCAAGATTCAAAGCCCCTTTAATACGCCGTCAGTATGCCCGTCATGGTTTTGTAGTGACCAGGGAAACTGCAAATAAAGGTGTAAGAACCCGCAGGCACGGTAAACTCAATTGTATCCGACTGACCGGGACCAAGCAGTTTTGTATGGGCAAGGATGTTAGGATTGTTGGCCGGAATGTGATCAGGCGCCACGTTGGCTTCTTTTTCAAAAGCATCCAGGTCGGTATTGTCTTTTAGCAAAATCCAGTTGTGGCCCATCGCTGTTATAGGCGCTGTGCCAACGTTTTTCAACGTCAGCGTCACTTTTTCATTTGCTTTTACGTTGAGTTCAATGGCGCTGAACTTCATGGAATCGTTGGCAGTTATTTCAATGTTGTTGGAGAGATTGGCGGGAGCGGTACTGCCCTGTGGGCTTGTGGTTGATGTGCTTTCCGCTTTCTTATTATCGTTGTTGCAAGCGGCAAATAAAAATGGAAGAACAAAAGCAAGGAGAATAACAGAATTTTTCATGTCGTATGAATTGAGTGAAGCACAAAGTTACTGCCGGCATCAAGAGTATTCTTCAAAACTTTAGCAAGGCGTTCTACTACCCTGGCATTTTTCTATTTTAAAATGCCTGTCAACCGCAATTATTTTCTCCCTTTTCAATTATTAATTATCTTGTTCTACCGTCCTCCTTGTTTAACCGCACCGGCTTACCGCAAACCTTTATTTAGCCACTTCTAAACAAAACAAAAGCATGAAAGGTCTATTCGTTTTCTGCGGCCTCGCCGTTCTTCTCTCCGCTTGCAACAACGACACGAAAGTAAAAGCAAGCACCGCCACCTCACCGGACAGCACCAACAGCGCAGCCACGGCGACATTGCCCGCCGACTTGCCTTACACAGCTTCGTATTCTTCACAATGGAGCAACAACGTTTCAGATGCCGATCTTAAAAAAGTTTTGATGACCTACAAGGATTGGGAGGCCAACAACATGAGCAGCCTTGGAAGCGCTATGGCTGATTCAGTAGCGATTGATATGTCGAACGGCGAACATTTCAAAAAATCAAATGCAGACCTCATGAAAATGTGGTCAACGTACAGGGACAGCCTCAGTTCTGTAACAATAAAGATGGACACCTGGAACAAAATGTATTCAACCGACAAAAAGGAAGGTTACGTGGTCACCTGGTACGATGAAACAGATACGTACAAAAACGGCAAGGTTGACTCGGCCAGCTATCACGACATCAACCAATTGAAAGATGGAAAGATTGTTTGGTTCGCACAGTACAAGCGACCCAAAAAATAACAATGCTTCATTCCTCAAACAACACCTTGTTAGCCTGAACCCTCGTTCAGGCTAATTTGTTTTATTTCGGTTCCGCTACTTCACGTACTGCCCTTGAATTATCCCTGTCCTGAGTTGTAACACAGGCCATCATTTTTCTTATCGGGCATTTCTTCCACCTTGCTGTTGCTCCTTAATTTTTTCTACCTTGTTTCTTTAAACCAACCATCATGTCACTCAACGCTTATCTCACCGTAACCGGTCAAAAACAGGGACAAATCAAAGGTGGTGTCACACAAAAAGGCCGCGAAGGTTCTATTGCCATCTATGCCGTAGATCATGAAATCATTTCGCCGCGTGATGCGTCCAGCGGCTTGCCTACCGGCAAAAGGCAACACAAGCCTATCACCATTACCAAAGAATTAGACAAAGCCACGCCGTTGTTGTACAAGGCACTTGTGACCAACGAAAACCTGACAGAAGTTGTTTTGAAATTTTTCGCGGCCAATCCAAACGGAATAGAAGTAAACAGCTACATCATCAAGCTTACCAATGCCAGCATTGCTTCCATCCGTACCGACATGGAGAACAACAAGATTGACCCCGGTATCAAGTTGCCCGTACTTGAACTGGTTTCCTTCACTTACCAAAAAATTGAATGGACCTGGGTGGATGGCGGAATAACGGCCGGTGACGACTTGAAGGCAGCCCTTCATTGAACGATTTCAGAAAGTAAAACAAGCCGGCTCTTTGCGCTTGCGTATTCTCCGTGTAAGAAATTCAGGACAGGATGGGCCGCGCAGTTCAATCGTTGTGTTGAAGCTGCAAAAAATACTTTTGCTTTCACCCAACCCTTGTTTCAGCGGCCGCATCTCTTGCAAAAACCAAAGTCTATTTTATGAAACGATTTTTATTTTTCAGTGCTCTTGCTTCCGTTGTGGTTTTACTTTCCTGCTCGAAAGGTCACGATGGCAACCACGGTTCCCGCTCGGTTACCATTGATACCACCATCGCCTCCGGTACGCAGTATGTGCTTGATTTGAAACCTTACGGCGATGCCGACGACGTGGCCGCCATCAAAACGCAGGCAACAAACTACACCATCAGCGAAATCATTAACACGAGTGTCGGCTTTTCAGCGGTTTATCGTTTTTCAGCCGTAGCTGACGTGAAAAACCCCGCAACGCAGCAAGTTGTGATTGCGGTGACTGAAGGCGGCAACCGAGGCCGGTCCTGCTCAGATTCAACGTTGATCACCATTAATTTCAAAGTGCAATAACGAGAGCCCTTTCTCTCGCAGCCACACAATTTCTCATCGTTCGTGTACGCTTTCAACAAAAAAGACGGCCGCGTTTGCAAACGCGGCCGTCTTTTTATTCAATCTCGTTTACTTCCGGTGTCCTTTCTTGTGTGTCTTCGCTTTCGAAATCTTCGCGGCCACTTTAGGCGAATGTTTTACGTAAGGCAAAGGATTTACCCAGCCCTTTCCCGGACGAACGCCAAAGTGCAAATGCGACGGCGTGGTGCGTGCATTGCCCGTGTTGCCTACGGTGCCAAGCACCTGTCCTTTTCGCACACGCTGCCCCGGCTTTACCAGTTGTTTGTCCAGGTGCGCATAATAAGCCGTCCACGAATAATTGGTGGGCTTGAGCCAGATGGTTTTTCCACCGATGGGCGTGTGCGCCTCTTTCACAATCCGGCCGTCGCTCACGGCCACTACCGGTGTTCCTTTTTTTGCAAAGATGTCAATGCCCTTGTGCTTGCGTTCGCCGCCGTCCCGGCTATCGCCCCAAAAGCCGCCAATGTTGCTTCTCACGCCCGCCACCGGGAAATCCAGCGACCGGCTGACCGTTGTTTTTTTCTTGTGCGTTCTGTGCACCGGCTTTTTGGTAAAGGAGAAGGAAACAAGAGCCAAAGCAAGAAGGGCAAAAACGAAGGGTTGATTTTTCATCGGTCGAAATTGTTTTTCGTATAAAGCAAAAATGCAAGGTTTTATTTCTTTGAATATGCTAAGAGAAACTTAATTCCGCCGTCTACCTGAACAGTACCGCCTTTATTTGCTGCACAGCGAACAAAGCGTATACGAGTGCGACGCTTCGACTGCGCACAGCAGAAACTCCAAAAATCCAATCGTTGCATTGGCCTCTGGTCCATAAAAATTTTAGATGAAAAGCGAAAGCTTCTTATTTTCAAAATTCCAAACCACCGTTGTTTATGCCCTCTTCCGCTGCACAAAAATTACGAATCAAAGAAGGCTACACGCTTTTTAGCGTTCACGCACCTTCCGATTTTAAAACAGAGTTGGGCGAATTGCCCAAAGACGTAAAAATCTCCGACAAGGCAAAAACCTACAACCAAATTCATTGGTTTGTAAAAGACCGGGCGCAGATGGAGGCAGAAGTAGAAAACATCGTTGCGCTATTGAAAGACGATGTTGTGTGCTGGATTTATTACCCAAAAGGCTCGTCAAAAATGCAAACCGATTTAACCCGCGACAAAGGCTGGGAGGCGCTGCTAAAACATGAGGAACTGCAATGGATCAGTCTTATTTCTTTCAACGAAACCTGGTCGGTGTTTGGCATGCGCACCAAAACCGCAGCCGACAAAAAGAAAGAAGCGGCGCCAAAAGAGCGGGCCATTTTCAATTACATTGATGCCGCCACAAAAACAGTTTACCCGCCCGAAGATTTTTCAAAACTTCTCGACAAAACGAAAAAAGAAAAAGACTTTTTCAACACGCTTTCCTTCAGCAATAAAAAAGAATACGTTGAGTGGATCGTTTCAGCCAAACGCGAAGAGACGCGGCAAACAAGGGTGAAAGAATCGCTTGAACGATTGGGCAAAGGCTGGAAGAACCCGGCAAATCGATAGAGCAGCCCATCCCGACCTTCCCGGTGGGAAGGCCACCAACAACACAAAACCTCGCCTGTCGGAGAAACTGAAAGTCATTCATAGTCATTGAAAAGCGGGGTCTGTGTCCGGATGGCCTTCCCACCGGGAAGGTCGGGATGGGCCACAATCAAATTCTTTTGTTCGCGTTTATAGCTCAACATACATCGCCAATGAAAATCTTTCTCGCATTCTTTTCCTTCCTTCTCACACTAACTCTTTCGGCGCAAACAAAAACTTCTCCAGCCGACACGCTGCCTGAATCGAATATTGACATCCCGATTCAAATTAATCTTAAACCCATTTTCGCCATGGCCGAACGCAACGTGGACACAGTTTTCACGTCGCCCCGTTACCCGGATGATTGGGTACAGTCCGACTGCGGCACGCGGTACAAATACCGTTTCCGCCGTTCGCTGTTGCGCATGACCATGAAAGGTTTGCTGATGAATCTTGGCTTTACGGGCTATTATCAAATTGTGGGTTCTACGCGGTTGTGTTCTTCGGGCGGTACGGTTTTATCACCCTGGTCGCCGGCCTGTAAATGCGGTTTCGATGAAGGCGAACGCCGCGTGGACGTGGGTTTCATCTCCTCCTTTTCCCTGACGCCGGATTATTTTTTGCAAACAAGAATTACCCGAACCGAACCCGTTGCCAAAGACAAATGCGAAGTTTGTTTTTGGGGACAGGACGTAACCAAACAGGTGCTGGACGGACTGAAAACCGAATTGGACGCATCGCGAAAAGCCATGCAGGATTCTTTCGGCAACATCAATCTTCATACTTACATGCAACAGGCATGGAACATGCTGAATGAAACCTACACCATTCCGGGCATCGGTTATTTTTCGCTTCATCCCAAAGCTTTGCGCATGAACAACATCAACGCTCAAAACGATTTGCTCAACATCAACATCGGAATTACCGCGTCGCCGGCCGTAACCTTTACAAAGACGGTTGAACCAACGTCGCCGGTTCCGTCTCTCTCAACGGTTTCCACACCGGGTGGCTTCTCCGTTTATTTGGATGCGGCTTTGCAATACGATTCGTTGAGCCGCGTGGTGAATGGCTACATGGCGGGCAAGCGCTTCGATTTATCTGAAGGCATGTTTGCCAAACACATCGTGGTGAAAGAAGTAACGGTAGCGGCCAGTCCCGAAGGACGCATGTTGATTAAAGTGGACTTTACCGGCTCGTTTAACGGCACGGCATTTTTTACCGGCAACCCGTTTTACAACGCGGCCACAAAAACCATTGAAGTGCAGGATCTCGATTACGATCTGCAAACCAAAAATCTTTTGCTGAAAACGGCCAAGTGGCTTTTCTCGGGCAAGATTGAATCGGAGTTAAAGAAGAACACGAAGATTGATTTGACCACCTATTTCGAAACAGCCAAAACATCCCTCAACACTTATCTCAACAAGGAATGGACAAAAGGCATTAAAGGCGTTGGCAACGTAAACGAACTGAAAGTGGTAAGCGTGCAACCGTTGCCGCAACACATCCTGATTAAAACAGCTTGCAGCGGAAAATTGAGCGTACAGGTATCAGAGATTGATTTGGCCCTCAAGCACTGAGGACTCGGGTTGCTTGAGCGCCACGGGCTTTGCCGTGCGAAAAGAAAAGAAGCGCTGCGAAACATAACTGAAGGCCACCACAATCACAGCCGTTGCCATCAGGGCAAGCGTCGGGTGCTGGTGCCAGCCCAGTGTTTCGATGAAGAATTTCAACAAGATATAATTCAGTCCCACACAGGCCAGCGCCACCATTAAATAGCGCACCAACTGAATTCTGCGGCGCAGGTAAGAGCCTTGAAACACTACGTACATGCTCAGGTAAAAACCGATGGGGAACGTAATAAAAAAGGCCAGAATGAATGCCGCCACATAAGGCGTGAAAGCAATGAAGCCGAGATGCAAAACCTGCTTGTGTAGTACGTAATTAAAAAAGATGTGGTAGAGGAAAATATTGAACAAAGTATTGCTGCCGCCGCAGGCCGCGTAATGATAAGTTTGCAAAGGCATGAACCGCCGGAACATTGGATAGAAAACGTCCAGCACGGAAAAAATGGTTTTTCTTACGTTGTTGTGAATCTTACGCATGAAGGCACAAATTTACCCCGCTCCTTGCTAACAACGGCTTTGTATTTCGTTAAGAGAGGTTAAAAAGAAGGCTAAAAAGGTTTGCCTAAATTGCGCCCAAAATTTACACGACATGAGTTTGGCCGCAACGATAAAGGAGGCAGCAGCAAAGAGCATAAAAGAGTTGTATAGCGTTGACGTTTCCGCCAACGACATTACCATCAACCAAACCAAACCCGAATTTGAAGGCGATTATACCCTGGTTTTGTTCACGCTTGTAAAACAGTTGCGCAAAGCACCGGAACAACTGGGAAAAGAATTGGGTGAACACCTGGTTGCGGCCAACAATGCTTTGTTTACCTCGTTCAACATCATCAAAGGCTTCCTAAACCTTACCGTTTCCGACAACTATTTCGTGAAGCATTTAAGCGAAAACTTTTCAAAGAAAAGTCTTGTTGGTTCAGCCTCCGGCGGCAAAAAAATCATGGTGGAATACTCCTCTCCCAACACCAACAAACCGCTTCACCTGGGCCATCTGCGCAACAACTTTTTAGGCTGGAGCGTTGCCGAGATTTTGAAAGCCACGGGCAACGAGGTAATGAAAAGCTGCATTGTGAACGACCGCGGCATTCACATCTGCAAAAGCATGATTGCCTGGGAACTTTTTGGGGCCGGCGAAACGCCACAAAGCACCGGCATCAAAGGCGATCATTTTGTGGGTGATTATTACGTGAAGTGCGAGAACCAAATAAAGAAAGAAGCCGCGGAATTGGCTGATAAAGTTGAAGTAAATGACTTCGTAGCTTTCTCAGAAACCGACAAACAAAAACTGATTGAGTTAAAAGAGTTAGGCAATGCCGTTCCGGGCACAACGGATAAGGACAAAGAAAAGCTGAAGAAGATTGGCGACGACATGAAAGAAATCATTCGCGCCAACACGCCCATTATGAAACAGGCGCAAGAAATGTTGCGGGATTGGGAAGCGGGCAAACCCGACGTGATTGAACTCTGGAAGAAGATGAACGGCTGGGTGTACGAAGGCTTTGACCAAACCTACAAGCGCATCGGCTCCGACTTTGACAAAACTTATTATGAAAGCCAAACTTATTTGCTGGGCAAACAGTTTGTAGAAGAAGGCCTCGCCAAAGGCGTGTTGTACCGCAAAGACGACGGCAGCGTGTGGATTGATTTAACCGACGAAGGCCTTGACGAAAAATTGGTCTTGCGCAGAGACGGCACGTCCGTTTACATCACGCAGGACATTGGCCTTGCCGACGAGAAGTACAAAGAGTTTCCTTACGACCAAAGCTTTTACGTGATAGCCGATGAGCAGAACTACCACATGAAGGTGCTGCAACTGATTTTAAAAAAACTGGGCAAGCCTTACGCCGACGGTATTTATCACCTGAGTTATGGCATGGTGGAACTTCCGAGCGGCCGCATGAAAAGCCGTGAAGGAACCGTAGTGGATGCCGATGATTTGATTGATGAAATGGTGGAGCAATCGAAAAAAGTTACCGCAGAGAAAAGCAACATCGCCGACTTTAGCGAGGCAGAGTTGAAGGAGCTTTACGAAACCGTTGCCCTTGGCGCTTTGAAGTTTTTCCTGCTGAAAGTGGACCCCAAAAAGCGCATGGTTTTTAATCCTGAAGAAAGCATAGACTTTCACGGTTTCACCGGACCGTTTATTCAATACACACACGCAAGGTTGAAGTCTATTTTGCGGAAAGCAGAGAAGGAAAGTTGGAAGTTGGACGTTGGAAGTTGGACGTTGGAGAAGTTGGAGAAAGAACTGTTGGTGGTACTGGAACAATTTGGTGAAGTGGTGCAACAAGCTGCGAACGAACACAATCCTTCGGCTATTGCCAATTACGTTTACAGCATAGCAAAAACCTTTAATTCTTTTTATACGGTGCACTCTGTATTAAAAGCGGAAAGTGAAGAAAAGAAGACCTTGCGTTTGCAGCTTTGCGGGTTGACGGCGAGGGTGATTAAAGACGGCACGAGACTATTGGGAATAAAAGTGCCGGAAAGAATGTAAGGAGCAAATCAAGTTGTATTTGCGAAAGTTTGGAACTTTCGTTTAAACGGATTTGTGGTTGGAAATCAGGCAGGTGAAAATATTGCTGGATGATTTGAAGGGCGAAAACTTTCGCCTATTTTTGAGTTAGCAGTCATTGTAAATAGGCTACACAACAGACAACAAGCTTTCTTTATTGTATTTTGACTTGTATTCAACAGGCGACATTCCTGTAATGCGACTGAACACTTCTCTAAATGCCTTCGTATCATTATAACCGACATCGTACATAACTTCGTTGACTGTTTTCCTACAGTTTTCAAAAGACTTTTTTGCCGCTTCAACTTTCACTCTTTGCAAATAATCAAGAGGTGTAAGCCCCGTGCCTTTAATAAACCTTCTGTCAAAGTTTCTTCGGCCGACATTAAATTTTTCTGACAGGAATTCAAAGGAAATTTTATCCCGGTAATTTTTTTCAATGTACGCCTGAACTTTTAATACAACATCGTCATCGTGTTTTTTATGACCATTAAAAATGGTGAACTCTGCCTGTAAATTTCTGTCCAAATCAATTTGGAATATTTTTGCACAATACACGGCTGTTTGCCTGTCAAAATATTTTTCAATGAGGTAAATGATCAGGTGTAAAAATGAATACGCACCTCCGTTTGTATAAATCCCATTTTCATCTGTAATTAGTTTATCGGTTTGTAAATTAACATCAGGATAAAGTGAGCGGAAATTTTCAGAAACAGCCCAATGTGTAGAACACGTTTTTTTCTCCAATAACCCGGTTGATGCCAGCATAAAAACACCTGTGCACATACTTGCTACTTCGGCACCCGATTTATATTGTGCTTCCACCCATTTAATCAATAGTTTATTGTTTTTTGTTGCCATTTCATAGCTACGAACCAATGAGGATGGAATAATAATTAAATCAGTTTTACCAACTTCTTCTACTGAAGTATGAGGGTTAAAAGAAAACAAATTACTGCCTGCATTTTTGCTTTTAGATGCACTTACCAATTCAACCTTGCACCTTGCCGCTTTTCCGGAACGCTTCCAAAAGGCATTTGCTTCGGTAAATATCTCATAAGCGCCAACAATACACGCAACTGTACTGAGGTTGCATTGTTCATCCAGTACCAGGATTGATATATGTTTCATCAGAAATGTTTTTTGTAAAAATAGAAAAGAAGCTTGTCTAAATCAACCCCTTAGAATGTCTAATTGACACACCAGGCTGGCATTCATTAGACAGTAGTTTTACTGCATCATTTAAAAATGAATAAAAATATGCAGCAAGAAAACTATTCAACCGTAATGGAGACTACAAAAACCGCAAACGAAGTGTATACCGCTATTAACAATGTGCAACAATGGTGGACGGAAAATTTTGAAGGAAGCTCGAAAAAAGTAAACGACGAGTTTACCGTAACATTTGGCGAGACCTTTATCAAGTTAAAAGTTGTTGAATTGATGCATAACTACAAAGTGGTTTGGGTGGTAACGGATTGTTACAAACACTTTTTAGAAAACAAAAGAGAATGGGTTGACACAAAAATCTGTTTTGATATTATGAATGAAGGCAATGAGAAAACAAACCTGGTTTTTACGCATTTCGGACTAACGAATCCCTTAGAGTGTTATGAAATCTGTTGCGACGCCTGGAATGGTTATCTTCAAGGCAGTTTGAAAAGGTTGATTAATACGGGTAAGGGTACGCCAGACAAAAAAGTTTTAGCAGTCTGACAAAAAGGGGCAACGACCGCCAATAAGGTATTGTTGAAATTGGGGCTAACGAAAGTATAACTGTTGATGTACTTTCGTTAGCCTTTTTGCTATGTTTGTATTGACGGAATTCGAATGTCCCTCCTTTCAGCAATACCAGAACCGTTAGGAGTTTTTGTAAATCCCTCAATAAAAATGGCAGGCACAAATTGGTTAAAATAAAATATTGATAGTTATGGCTGATACAAAAAAAATAAGTTTCGACACTACTATACTTCAAATGGGAAACAATACAGGAATTTGCGTTCCTGTTGAAGTTGTGGAAGAATTGGGGCAGGAAAAAAGCCGCCCGTAAATGTTACGGTAAATGATTACACCTATAGAAATACCATCGCCGTAATGGGTGGTAAATTTATGATTGGTGTAAGTGCTGACATCCGTAGCAAGACAGGGATTAAAGGAGGTGATAAAGTAAAGGTGACATTAGAGCTTGACACAAAACTCCGGGAGGTAGAAATTCCGCAAGACTTTCAACGATTGCTCGATGAAAACCCAAAAGCCAAACAATTCTTTGAAAAACTTTCCTACAGCAACAAACAACGATATGTGTTGCCGATAGGACAAGCTAAAACGGAAGAAACAAGGCAAAGAAGAATGGAAAAGTTTATCATTGAGTTGAGTGAAGGTAAAAAATAGACTATTGCAACGCCTGCTGGTTAAGCAGAACAACGAACCGCTAACAGTTGCTTGCCAAAATAGCGGCTGACGGAAGTCAATCAACAACAGCAGTTCTATTAAACGACATAACGTTATCTAAGCTGACGAATCACTGAATGCCGCTACTTCGGCAAGCAGTAGAACGTTGGCAGCCCAACCTTTAAACCCCTACCTTCGCTTTATGGCTCAATATTCCCTCGGCGATGCCATCAAACTTTACCTAAACCAAAGCCGCATCAAAGGCTCCATTCAAGCCTTGCAAATTGAAGACGTGTGGGAAGTCGTCATGGGCAAAACCATCGCCCGCTATACCGACAATCTCAAGGTTATCAATAAAACGCTTTTCATCACCACGCATGTGGCGCCGCTAAAGCAGGAACTTCTTTACCAGAAAGAAAAAATAAAGCTTCGCATAAACGAAGCTTTGGGCGAAAAAGCGATTGAGGACATCGTCATTCAATAAGTCCAGGGATAGCCGCGGCGCGGTTCATCTTCTTCAAAAAAATACTGCGGACTGTGCATGGCTTCCTGCATTAAATCGTAAGAAGAAATGACGCCCCTGAATTCAAAACGGTCAAACACAGCTAAGTGACGTGCGTTAAAACGTTCCATCAGTTGCATACAACTTTGCAGCGAAGCATCCGGCGTTGCAACCGGCAAAGAGGTGTTCATAAATTCCCAAACCTCAATTTCCTTTAGCGGCCGGTCTTCAAACAAAATGCGTGAGGCAATGTCGTGGTCGGAAATGATGCCCTTGAACTTGTCGTTGCGCAACACAATAAGAAAGTCAACGGCCTCGCAACTCATCTGGTACAGCGCATCGCTAACAAGACAATCGGTTGTAACGGTGTTGAACTGTGGGGCTTTTTTGGCCAACAAATCTGCAACCTGTTCCATACAAGCAATTTTAATCGTTGAAGAAATGGTGGTGATTGTGTGGCGGCTTGTCTGTTTAAAGGTAAGAAATTGAAGACGCTTAACCTGCGCCTGAGTTTATGTTTTTTGATGAAATTGTTACCGGGCTCGAACACGCGGGTCAACAAGGCCGTAAAGAATGTCGGCAAGAATGTTGACAAGAATAAAAAACGTAGCCGATATAAGCACAGAACCCATCACCACCGGAAAGTCGAGCTTCTCCAGCGCATCAACGGTTACTTTGCCTATGCCCTTCCAGCCAAAAATCCATTCGATGAAGAAAGCACCGGCAAGCAGTTCGGCAAACCAACCCGTGACGGCCGTAATCACCGGGTTGAGTGCGTTACGCAAAGCATGTTTCCAAATTACCGTTCCTCGACTCAGCCCCTTTGCGTAAGCCGTGCGAACGTAATCCTGGTCCAGCACGTCGAGCATGGCGCTGCGGGTAAGTTGCGTAATGATGGCCAAGGGGCGAATGCCGAGTGTAAACGCGGGCAAAATCAAGTTTTGCAAGGTGAGCCGTTTGGCGCCGGTTGAATCAATATCAAACCAACTTCCAGTGATGTGCAATCCCGTCCAACCGCTCCACACGAAACCGAACAAATAGGCCATAATGATGGCCATAAAAAACGACGGTGCGGAAATGCCCACGATGCTGGCAAACACCGCCGATGTGTCCATCCAACTGTTTTGCTTTACCGCGGCCAATACACCCAACGGAATGCCAATTAGAATAGCAATCAACATTGCCGTTATCGCCAGCAAGAGCGTGCCGGGTAAGGCTTCCAGCAAAACATCACTGACAGATTTTTTCGTTTGATAAGACTTGCGCAGATAAGGCAGCTTAAACGCAAGTTTGGTTTCGCCACCAATAAAAATTCCGGTGAGGTCTTTCTTTTTGATTTCTTCTTTTGAATGAAAAGCGATGGGCGAAACATCGTTGAGGTAATAAACGAACTGCTTCCACTTGGGCTGATCGAGGTAGAGTTCTTTGCGAATGGCTTCTTGTGTCTTAGCATCACCGGTTTGTCCCATCACGAGGCGCGACGGATCGCCGAAGCCCTGGAATAAAACAAAGACGAGAATGACCACGCCGATTAAAACCAGAAGCCCGTACAGCAATTTTTTAAGAATGAATTTCAGCACGCGGTCAAGTTAGTGAATTAACTCAAAGCGAAGCAACGGCAGTCTTTGCATCGGCGATCCCGTTCTTGCTAAACTTTCGAGCAATGGTTCCTTTTTTTAAAAACAAAATCGTTGGCGTTGTTCTCGCCACCGTTCGCACAACGGTAAAGTCGGTATTGAAAAATTGCACGCCGGTAATTCCTTCTTCGGAAAAAGCTTTCTCGCCATCGACCAAATTTGTTGTCGCAACGTAAACCGGTATGTTTCGCGATCGCGCCGCCTTCACAACCTCATTGAAGGCCTTTATCCATTGATGATTTGTAAAATCCAGTGCAAAGGCAACAACCGCTGCCGGTTGTTCTAAAATAATCTGCGTTGAATCTTCACCGCTTAGGCCAACCAGCGAAAAACCTTTAATGGCCGGATCGGCGTTTCCTTTACGCACTACTTTGTCAATGCGGTCAACGTATTTGTAAGTGCTGAAATCAGCCGGCAATTCATTCGCCGCCCATTCGTAACGCTTGCCGCCCTTTTCGTAAACGTATTTGATTACAATGCTGTCGGGACGGGACCCCGGCGGCGGCTTCATTTGTTCCGAAATATTGTTTCCTTTTTTAAACGGAAGACAATCGGCAAGGGGCAAATAGTTTAAAACATACCACTGCAAACCAAGGCTAAGGATAAGACATAGACTGAGTATTGCCGCTCGCAAACGGGGTGTAAAAACCGGTGCAATGTATCGTTGTCCAAGGAGCAAAAAAAGAATCATTGCCAACAGCAGGAGGTCTTTCAAAAACGACGTAAGTGGCGTGATGAGAAGACAATCGCCGAAGCAACCGCAGTTGGTAAACTTGCCCGACAAATACGCATAGCCGGTAAGAAAGGTGAAGAAAACAATCAGCACCAACAGCAGCCAAATGATGAGCTTTTTCTTCCAGCCAATAAGCAGCGAAACGCCGGCCAAAATCTCCAGCGTAATCATGCCGATGGAAAGCGGAAGTGAAATGCCGTGAAAAAAATCCAGTGCATTTCGCACAAAAGAACCCTGCGCAAAACCCAGTCCCCAAAGCTCAAAAAATTCCTGCATTTTGTAACCAAGACCGATAGGATCATTGGCTTTTACAAGTCCCGAAACAACGAACAAAACACCCACGAAAATTTGTACGATGCGAACGAGTGTCTTCATAACGCTTACGATTTTCTTTCGTCGAGTAAGATGAGCGCAAACACGGCGTAATTGATGATGTCGTAGTAGTTCGCATCAAGACCTTCGCTAATGATTGTGCGGCCTTTGTTGGCAAGAATTTGCCTCATGCGTTGCAACTTCATCAGGCTCAAATCAACAAAACTTTCATCGCTCATTTGCCGCCAGGCTTCGCCGTAATCGTGGTTCTTTTGCTGCATTAACGCTTTGGCTTCAGCAATGTATTTATCATACAAAACTTTTACAGTTTCCGTGCTTAATTCTTCTTCGTCATCTTCGGTTAATTGTAGTTGTATTAAACCAATGACGGCGTAATTAATTATGCCGATGAATTCACCGGGAATGTCGTCGCCAATCTTTTGCTCGCCCACTTCCTGAATGGTGCGTACGCGATAGGCTTTGATATAGATTTGATCCACCACGGAGATGGTCCGCAACACCCGCCAGGCCGTTCCGTAATCGGTGGTTTTTTTCAGGAAAATGTCTTCGCACCGCTGGATGACGGCTTCGTATTGTTTGATGGTGGACATGGTGGTTGCTTTGAGCTTTCAGACGTCAGCCATCAGCTTTCAACAACTTGCACAGCCGATATATGGAAACAGATGGCTGATTGCCGATGGCTGGAAGCTGATTGCTTTCTTCTACATTCGTTCAAAAGTAAGGAAGGCCAACCAATGTTTACACTCAATTGCAAGGGAAGAATACTGACGATTACCGAACCTGTTGTAATGGGAATATTAAACCTTACGCCGGATTCGTTTTATGCCGGCAGCCGCTTAAACAATGAAGAAGCTTTGTTGCGGAAGGCCGAAGGAATGATAAGCAATGGCGTGAAAATTTTAGACACAGGCGGACAAAGCACAAGGCCCAATAGCCAACGAATTTCAGCAGAAGAAGAATTAACACGAGTCATTCCAGCTATCGAAGTTTTGCACAAGAATTTTCCCAATCAACTTCTTTCAATAGATACGTTTTATGCATCGGTTGCAAAGGAAGCAGTGAAGGCCGGCGCAAGCCTGGTGAATGATGTGAGCGCTGGAACAATTGATCCGGCCCTTTTGCCCACCGTTGCCGAACTCCGCGTGCCTTACGTGTTGATGCACATGCGGGGCAATCCGCAAACGATGCAACAAAACCCAACGTACCAAAACGTGACGCTTGAAGTGTTCGATGCACTGCTGTTTAAGATAAAAGAATTGAAAAAGAGTGGCATCAATGACATCATTGTTGATCCCGGCTTTGGCTTCGGCAAAACAATTCAACACAATTTTCAATTGCTCCGCGAACTTTCTTTTTTCCAGCAATTGGAGAAGCCGTTGATGGTGGGTCTTTCGCGCAAAACAACGGTTTACAAAACACTTCACACCACGGCGGACAAAGCGCTAAATGGAACGACGGTGCTGCACACGATGGCCTTACTAAACGGGGCGAACATTCTGCGGGTACACGATGTGAAAGAAGCCAAAGAGGCCGTAGAACTTTATTTGGCTTACAAAGGATAAACTGCCGTTCCTGCGAAGCGGCGCTGCTTCCCTAAAAGAAAAGAGCAGCCAGCGCTGCTCTCCTTCCCATTAACATATTGTGGTTTGGACAATGAATCGTTTACTTTTCAAAAGGCCGGTATTGCAGTAAGCGTGTCTGGCCGGATAGTTTTCAAAAGCTTCAGATACCTCTGTTGGAATCTTGGACTAAAAACGGAGCCTTGTTCTCAACGTGCAGGATTAAAACAGCCCCGCCGCGGCGGGGCTGCAAAAATGCGAAAGAATTATTTACGAGACGATTTTTTCATTGAATCCAGCGCGGCTGTTGGAGGAAGTGCCGATGACGGAGCCTTGTCGCTGATGTCTGCTACTTCAATTTCAAAAATCAAATTCTCGTTGGGCTTGATGCGTTGCTGACCGGTCATGTCGGGCTGGCTTCCACGTTCGCCGTAAGCCAATGACGACGGAATGAAAAGCAGCGCCTTCTCTCCTTTTGACATTTGCGCCAAGCCTTCTTCGAAACCCGGAATGGTGCTGCCTGTACCAAGTTGCACGGGCAACAACGGATCGCCGGGTTTGGTGTTGGAGTCAAACTCCTGGCCGTTAAAAAGTTTACCAGCATAGCGAATGCTCATTGTCTGTCCGGGTTTGGGCAGTTGACCGTTCCCAGGTGTAAGCGTTTGAACGTACACGCCTTTGGGCGTGGCTTTGGCCGGAATGCCTTTTTCTTTCAGGTACGCCTGAATGGCAACGGAATCTTTTGCTCTTTGCTGGCTGGTGAGACTTTCTTCGTCTTTAAACACGTCCACGATTTTCAAAACAGTTTCGATGTTTTTTCCCTTTTTCGAAAGCAGGAAAGAATCTTTCGAGGCCATCGGGTTCTTGGCAAGAATGCTATCTACGGGTTGCAACAAAAGAATGCTATCGCCTTTGTGCGCATCAAAAAAGATTTCGAACATGGCCATGTTGGGGCCTTGTTTCGGAATGGGTACCGTTTGCGGGCCACCCATGTTGTATGTGCTCGATAACAAGCTGTCGCCAAGGCGGGTTGTGGCGTGAAAACGAATCACGTTGCCCGGCGCAATTTTATCGCCTTTGCCTTCGCCCATTACTTTGTACGGAAGGCCATCTTTTGTTTTTTTGAACTCTGTGTTTTTGCAGGCGGCCAGTGTTGTCAAGGCAAGCAGTGCTGCGCCAAAAACCTGTTTCGTTACTTTCATTTGTGTTTTTTGTTTATTGTAAAAGAGAGCTGTTTTCCTGAACGGCCTGGCTAAATCTTTTTATCGTTTCCTGCAGCGAAGCCGTGTCGCGGCCACCGGCAGCGTTAAAGTGACCACCGCCGTTGAAATATTTTCTTGCAAAGGTGTTGCAGTCAAAATTACCCTTGCTGCGAAAGCTCCATTTGCGTTCTTCGTCGCGGTCAATGACAAGTCCAACGAGTTTGATTCCCTGAATAGAAAGCGGATAATTTACGAGGCCTTCCGTATCGCCGGTTTTAATGTCGAACTTTAAAGTCTCCTGCTTGGAAACCCACATCATGGCGGTATTTAATTGATAGTTTATTTCCAGGCGATTGCTCAAAACATGCCCCAAAAAGCGAAGGCGGTTCTCGAGGAAATTATCGTACAAGGCTTCGTGCACTTTGGTGTGCTCCAGTCCTATTTCTTTTAAATAAGCTACCATGTGATGAACCGAAGCATGGGTAGAAGAAAAACGGAACGAACCCGTATCGGCTACAACACCCGCATAAAGGCATTCAGCCGCAAAGATGTTTAGCTTGTCGCGGTGGCCGGAGTTTACAATAAAATCATACACCATCTCGCAGGTGGAACTCTTGCCCGTGTTGGATTCGCCGTAATCAAACGAAGCCTCGTCGGGCTCCTGATGATGGTCAATCAAAATCTTAACGCAAGCCAATTCGGCCAGTTTCTTCGCCATGTTTTTCGTACGGCTAAAATGGTTATGATCGAGGCAAAAAAGCCACTCGGCTTCGGTTAGCTTTTTATCGCTCTCAGTTTTGTGCAACTCATAGTCCAGCACTTCTTTGCTGCCTTCCATCCAATCGAGCCAGCGTGCCCAGTTGGTCGGAGAAATCACCGTTACCTCGTGGCCAAATTGTTTTAAAAAATGATACAGCCCCAGCGAAGAACCCATCGCGTCCGCATCGGGTTTTTGGTGCATGGTAATGACGATCTTTTTCTTTCCGGTTAATTGGCTGTATATCTCTCGAATGGGTTTCATGCGCAAGTCGTTCCCGCCGCGGCGGGAGGCGCAAATGTAGAGGAAAGTTTGGTAGTGCTTCGTTAAAGGCGACAAACAAGTTTTAAAGCTTTTTTCATTGGCTGCAAACCTTTGAACGGGCAATCAGAATGAGCCAAAGGCTTTTTCAAACCGGGCAAAACCGAAAACAAAAAGGCTTCGCTGAAAACGGAACCTTTGATAAAAACTTGTGCAGCCTTAAGAAATTTCATCAGCCCATTGCCGATGTGACAAGCCTCCGTTCCCACTCCGTATGCTTTACCTGTTTTTTCTTGTTCAGCAACTTAATGACGGCTGTTGTTACAAGGGCGCCGGTGACGTACAAACCCACCGTCATAATCTGCGTGGCTACGGTACGGTTGCTGTACTTGCTGTTCAGGCCCAAAGGTTGGGGCAATAATACAGCGCCAAGACCAGCGGCCAAACCAAGAGCAGCGCTGCGCTTCCAAATGTTTTTTTCTTTGCCAAAGCCGGCCGCACTGTAAAATATTGCGTTGCTTAAAATATCGCCTACCATCGCCGCCGTAAACAAGGCGTCTTCTTTTGGTACTTTTTTACCGGCTTTTTTTAATCCTTTCGAAATGGCTTGCATGCCCAGGCGATCCATCCGCGGCGCTTCGGGCACCACCCGCCGAATACTCTCGTGCAGTATGGTTACGGCTGCGGCACCCGCCAATCCTCCGGCTATAGCAGTTGTTGCGTTCATACAAAAATATTTGCTTTCATTCATCAAAATTACATGCCACGTTCCGTTGTCCTTTTTATTCTTTTATGCAAACGAAAAACTTGTGCATTTCTTTGTGAATAAATAAACATAAACCGCAGGGCTTTTCCTTTTTCAACAACGACCGATTCAATCGCACATAAATCCAAAACAGTCGTCGCGATGCACTTGTTCATTTCTCTCAAACGCAGCACCGGCAAGCCTTTGGTAGAAAAACAGCAGAGGCTACCTCTCAATATCCGAAACCCCTATCTTTGCGCACCGCTAAAAAAAGCCGACATGCATTCATTTGAATCTTATGCTTATCTCGTTCCCGTAATGGGATTGATCGGATTGTTGTACACCTTGTGGAAATTTTCATGGGTCAGTAAACAGGACGCCGGTACTGACCGTATGAAAGAAATTTCAACTTACATCGCCGAAGGGGCGATGGCCTTCTTAAAAGCCGAATGGAAAATCCTTACCTATTTTGGAATTATCGTAGCGTTGTTGCTCGGCTTCATGGGTTACACTAACAAAGAATCGCATTGGTCTATTGCCATTGCTTTTATTATTGGGGCTTTCTTCAGTGCATTGGCGGGTTATATCGGTATGCGTGCGGCTACCAAGGCCAATGTTCGCACGGCGCACGCAGCCCGTACATCACTATCAAAAGCATTGCAGGTTTCGTTTACCGGCGGTGCTGTCATGGGAATGGGTGTTGCGGGGTTGGCTGTTTTAGGATTAGGGGGCTTGTTTATTGTTTTACTGAAAGTTTTCGCCTCCGGTGCGTTGTCAACTTCGCACGAAGTAACCCGCGCCATTGAAGTATTGACGGGGTTTTCATTGGGCGCAGAAAGTATTGCGCTGTTTGCCCGTGTTGGTGGCGGCATTTATACAAAGGCCGCCGATGTGGGTGCTGACCTTGTTGGTAAGGTAGAAGCGGGTATCCCCGAAGACGATCCGCGCAACCCGGCCACTATTGCCGATAACGTGGGTGACAATGTTGGTGATGTTGCAGGCATGGGTGCAGATTTGTTTGGCTCGTATGTAGCAACGGTTTTGGCAACGATTGTTTTAGGACACGAAGTAGTTAACAGCACGGGTACAGAATTAAGTGATGGCTTTTCCGGCTTCTCACCTATCCTTTTGCCTATGCTGATTGCAGGTGTCGGAATTCTCTTTTCCATCATCGGAACTTTTTTTGTCCGCATCAGCGACAGTGCCGGCATTCATACATCCGTCGTTCAAAAAGCGTTGAACATGGGGAACTGGGGTTCTATTGTCTTGACTGCTATTGCGTCTTATTTTTTATGCACCTATCTTCTCCCATCCGGTGACATGTATTTAATCCGCGACTTTGCGAATGGAAGTTTGAAATCAGGCATTGAAGGTTTTACATCTATAAAGGTATTTGGTGCTATTGCTGTTGGCCTGGTAGTCGGTACATTAATGAGTATCATCACGGAGTTTTATACCGCTATGGGCAAACGCCCGGTCTTAAGCATCGTTCGCCAATCAGGCACAGGTCATGCCACAAATGTGATTGGCGGGTTAGCCATTGGGATGGAATCTACCTTTCTTCCAATTCTTGTATTAGCCGGTGGTATTTATGGCTCCTATGCTTTTGCCGGTTTATACGGTGTTGCTATTGCCGCCGCCGGAATGATGGCGACAACGGCCATGCAATTAGCCATAGACGCTTTTGGTCCGATTGCTGACAATGCAGGAGGCATTGCAGAAATGAGTGAGCTACCAAAAGATGTCCGGGAAAAAACAGATACGCTGGACGCAGTGGGCAATACAACGGCAGCAACGGGCAAAGGTTTTGCCATTGCCTCTGCCGCTCTAACAGCGCTGGCCCTTTTTGCCGCTTATGTTGGTGTGGTAAACCAAAACGGATTTGCAATGGCCGGCATTAATATCTATAATGCCAAAGTGCTTGCCTCCCTTTTTATTGGTGGAATGATACCTTATATATTTTCTTCTCTGGCTATTCGTGCGGTAGGAGAAGCAGCCATGGCTATGGTAGAAGAAGTTCGCCGGCAGTTTCGCGAAATTCCTGGCATTATGGAAGGCAAAGGAAAGCCAGAGTACGACAAGTGCGTGGCCATTTCCACCGAAGCTTCCATAAAGAAAATGATGTTGCCCGGCGCCATTGCCATTATCTCTCCCCTTATTATTGGTTTTCTTTTAGGCCCCGAAGCGTTGGGCGGATTCCTGGCTGGCGCAACGGTTAGCGGTGTGTTGATGGGAATGTTTCAAAACAACGCCGGTGGTGCTTGGGATAACGCGAAGAAAAGCTTTGAGAAAGGCGTGGACATCAACGGCCAGAAATACTACAAGGGTTCCGATCCGCACAAGGCTTCGGTAACCGGCGACACAGTTGGCGATCCGTTTAAAGATACCTCCGGCCCCTCGATGAACATTCTGATTAAGTTAATGTCCATTGTTTCGCTGGTAATTGCTCCCACGTTGGCGGGTTTGTTCGGGACAAAAAATATTTCTGAGACCGGTGCAGCGAAACCGAAAACTGAGCGGTCTATATCACTGAATGACCTGAACAGTTCTTCCCCGAATACACATTATTTACGATAGTTCTGCTTTGTGAGAGACAACAGAAAAGTTCCCCGCCCTTACTGCTTGGCGGGGACTTTTATTTTAAACCCTGTCCCTAAAGGGAACTTAGATCGGAGAAACTTTTCTTTTCCTCTTTCTCTCTTTTAGCTCTTGGTTTTTTTATGGGCCAGAGGTTCGTCTGTTTATTGAGCATCCGTTGCCACGCACTCTTGTGCGTTCGGTAGTTCTATTGAGCAACAAAACCGACGATCTTCCAAAAGAAAGAACTTTTCTATTTTCGGAGTCCAAAAGTCCCTTTAGAGATTTAGGGTTTTATGCCGCCTGCTATATTATATTACGCTATTCCGGGGTTTCTTCTGCTTCTTTCGCTGGAAGTCTGGTTTTCGTATAAAGAAAACAAAGGCCTTTACGAAACAAAAGATACCTGGAGCAGTTTGGGATTGGGTATTGGAAATGTAGTAATTGGCTTTGTTACCAAGGCCATGATTTTTGGCCTCTTTCTCTTTCTTTATCGCTACCGACTTTTCAATTTGGATCCGGGCAAGTGGTGGTTCTGGGTGCTGCTGTTTTTTGCCGATGACTTTTCTTATTACTTGTTTCACCGCACGGCGCATAATGTAAACTGGTTTTGGGCATCGCACGTGGTGCATCATTCTTCGCAACATTACAATTTGGCCGCTGCACTGCGACAAACATGGACAGGCAACCTCACCGGCTCATTTTTGTTTTGGGCCTGGATGCCTTTGGTCGGGTTTCATCCGGTTTGGGTTTTGTTCATGCAACAAATCAGTTTGATTTATCAATTCTGGATTCACACCGAAGCGGTACAACGTCTTCCAAAATTGGCTGAATACATTTTTAATACGCCGTCACATCACCGGGTGCACCACGGCTGCGATTTAAAATACCTTGACAAAAACCACGGTGGCATTCTTATTATTTGGGACCGGCTCTTAGGCACCTTTCAACCCGAAGAAGAACGGCCGTGTTACGGATTGACCAAAAACATTTCTTCCTTTAACCCGGTGGTTATTGCTCTCACAACCTGGGCTGAACTCTTCCGAAAAGCAAAAAGCGCAGGATCGTTAAAACAAAAGCTTCATTATTTTTTAAAACCGCCCGGCTGGAGTCACGACGGCAGTTCAAAAACCACCAAGGAACTTCGCTCGTAAACAATCAAAAAGTAATTTTCCGACACCGTTCATCGCGGCATAAAAACCTCCATCTTTCTATTCTGCCATTCATCTCCCAAAAACCTCAATTGAAACCAAAATTCTCAAAATGATTTCGCAAATACGAAAAGGGTCGTAAATTAGCCCAACGAATTGTTTTTATCATGGCGCCCAAATACATCAAACCAACTGAAAGCGAACTGGAAATTCTTCAAATACTTTGGCAAAACGGCACCGCCACCGTTCGCGACGTGCACGAGGAACTGGCCAAGACAAAAGATGCCGGCTATACCACCACGCTCAAGCTTATGCAAATCATGCACGACAAGGGTTTGGTGAAGCGTGACGAGAGTATGCGGACGCACGTTTACCAACCCGCGGTAAACAAAGAAAGAACGCAAAAACATTTACTGGATAAAATGATTGATTCGCTATTTGGCGGATCGTCAACGCAACTGGTGTTGCAGGCATTGGGGAGCGGCGAACAAAAAGTTGCCGCAGAGGAGTTGGCGCAAATACAAACCCTACTCGATAACCTCAAGAAACAATAACAATGCAGTCGCATTTTTTGCAAACTCTTGGATGGGCCACACTGAACAGCTTTTGGCAGATGGCCATTTTGTGGTGTGCGTTTCTTGGTGTAAACCACTTTTTTAAATTGTCGGCAAACAATCGTTACAAAGCAGCGGTAACTGCAATGCTGCTTGGTTTTGGATGGTTTGTTGCGTCGGCTATTTTGTACTACCAAAACCATTCGTCAACCTATGCTTTTTTCGAAAACACCATTCCGCATTCCAACAATATTTTAAACGTTTGCCTCTTCTCTGCTTCAGTCACTTATTTATTGCTTTTAATTTTTCCCACTTTCCGGTTGTTTAAAAACTGGCAGTTTGTACAATCCATTAAAAAAGAAGGATTGGAGAAAGCAGACCTTCGCTACCGGCTTTTCGTTCAAAAAATTGCCGCTCATCTTGGCATTGCAAAGAAAGTAAAACTGGTTGTTTCCAGTCTTGTGTCATCGCCGGTAACGGTAGGTTATTTAAAGCCGATAATTTTGTTGCCTGTTGCGGCCATGAACCAACTTTCAACAGCGCAGGTAGAAGCGGTTTTGTTGCACGAGCTTTCGCATATACGCCGCTACGATTACCTCGTGAATTTTATCGTCTCCATTATTCACACCTTACTTTATTTTAACCCCTTCGCCAAGCTTTTCATGAACGCCATTGAAGCCGACCGCGAAACCTGCTGCGACGAATTGGTGCTTCAATTTGGTTACGATAAAGTTGGCTACGCTTCTGCCCTTTTGCAATTGGAAAAACTATCCGGACGTTACAAGGCACTCGCCTTAGCCGCTGCCGGTAAACAAAACCTGCTCACCCGTATCGAAAAAATCGTTGGTATGGAAAAGAAAAAAGCCTTCCGCTTTGTTCAAATCATTCCGCTGGCCGCGGCCTTGATTTGCATTTTGCTTTTCAATTCGGTTCTCATTATTAAAGACGCAAAGACCGGCACGGCTATTTCTTATGCGGCCGATTCCGTATTCATGCCCTGGCAACTTCAACAGGTGCACGGTACTAAAAAAATATTACTCCCAACGCAGAAACAAACAACGCAACAAGCCAACGATTTGACAGCTTCCAACCAAATTAAAATTGATATTGTTACCGGCGAGCCTCAACAGAATGTGAACGAGAACCTTTCTTCCGATGTACAGGAAAGAGAGGACTTTGTTCACGTAAACTTTGATGACGTTGATGGCCGTTTATCAAAGGACGAAAAAGAAAGAGTAAAGACCACGGTTGAAACCACCAAAAAAGTGGTCGGCGCTTTGCAATGGAAAGAAATTGAAACCTCGTTGGCCGATGTGATGAACCGGAAAGAGAAAGCGATGGCCCGTCAGGAATACTATGAGGAATTGAACAAAGTGAATTGGCAAAACATTGAACAAAACATGAAAGCCAATTACGACAAGTTGAACTGGCAAGTGATACAGGAAAACGTAAACAAGGCAATGGCGCAAGTGCAAATGGACAGCCTCCAAACCGTTTACGCACAAGCTTTGACAGAATTGCAAAAAGCAGAAAAGGAAATAGGCGCAAAAGCAAAAGTAAAATGTGCGCCTCTTCCGGATTGCTCGGTTGAACAAATGAACGTTGCGAAAGAAACGCTGCGCAAAAATCTTGACTCTTTAAAAGCGGCTACTCGTCCGAAGAAAGTGGTGCAACTGTAATTACTATTATTGTATAAATAAAAAAGCAGCGTTTTAAAAGACGCTGCTTTTTTATTTCATGTCGAAGACAAAACAGGTTCAATTCAAAAAACCTTCTGTCTTTTTACCAAATATTCCGCGGACAAGAATCATCGTAACGATTCCCAAGCAAAAAGCCGATTACAATTTCATGCGTGCCGCGACTGGCCGTACCGATCGCGGTTGTGGTAAAATCGTAAGCATAGCCAACGTTGAACGTGTTACCAACGTTTACACCCAACATAGCTGAATAACCATTCCCAAACCGGTAGCCACCTCCTAACCAAAGCAAATCAAGATACTGGAATTTGATATTGAAATCAACCTGCGTTGGCGCACCGGAAGTTCCTTTCACCATCACCGATGGAATCATGTTCACGTCGTCATTCAAAAGAAAACGATAACCCGCCGTCCCGAAAAGGTGCGGTAAAAGTTTTAAACCCAAAGAGTCGTTTACGAAAGCAACTTTCTGCGGAATGATTTGCTGTGCGCTCAAGCCTATAAAATAATCGCCGGAATAAAGCCATAAGCCGGCGTTCAAATCCGGCCGGGTTTTGTAAAGAATATTTCCGTTGCTGCCGATGCCGGGATCACCATAAACTGCGGGTGTTGACTTTGCACGGTTGTAGTTTACTTTGGAAATGCCCCCCGAAAAACCAGCGGCCAGATTTACCGTTGGCGATAGACCCAGATGATAAGCATAAGAAATATCGGCGGTGAACACATTATAATTGCCGGTGATGTCGTTGACCATAGAGAAGCCAACGCCGTGATGCGGTTCAGAAGCCGTATAGTTTTGCCAGTAATTTGTACCGCGTGGGTTTTCACCGGGTACATTGTATGAAGTAGCCGAAGTTTTATAATCCTTCTTCCCTATCGGTGCGTGAACCGATAGATAAAAAGTTTGCGGCTTGCCTTCAAATCCTATCCATTGGTCTCTTGCGCTTAGCTTCAGGTCCGTGTAGTTTTCGATGCCGCTCAATGCCGGGTTTAAAATATAATTGTTCAAAACGTACTGCGTATAATGCGGACGTTGCTGTGCGCAAACAGCATAAACACAAAGCAAGCCCGCAGCAATAAAAACTATCTTTTTCATTAGCGCACAATGTCCACGAAGCCGGAAATTTGTTTCCGTCCGTTCTTTGGATTAATAATGTAGTAATACGTTCCGGCGGGCATTGGTTTGCCGTTGTACGTTCCGTCCCAGGGCTTGTTATAACCAATGGAGTGATAGACCAAACTTCCGTAGCGGTTGAACACGTCTATCGTTGCTCCGGGATAAGAGTCAAGATATTGAATTTCCCATTTGTCGTTAATGCCATCGCCGTTTGGCGTAAACACATTCGGGATGGTTGGGGTTTTCAACACTTTCACAAACACCTGATCTGAAGCAGTGCAACCATCCGTTGACGTAACCGTTAACGTGTATGTAATATCATCACCGGGTGTAGTAACCGGCTGAACGATCAAAGGATTGTTTAAATAAGTTGACGGCACCCATAAATAGGTCAGTCTGTTACCACTTGCCGTAGCCGCCAAAGTTGCCGTTCCGCCTTCCAATACAAACCGGTCAGGTCCAGCGTTCACCGTTGGAACTGGGTAAACCGCAAAATTTTGTTCTTTAAAATTACTGCAACCGTTTGTTCCTGCATAAGTATACCGTATGGTATAGTTGCCCGTACCTGCCAACACCGGACTGAACTGGCCTGAACTTGTAACCCCCTTCCCTGAAAATACACCGCTTCCGCCCGTCATGTTCACTGCGTCTGCCGGTATTTGAAAAGAAGGCGCATCTGCACAAACGGAACTAATGGCCGGGAAATTTATATCCGGCGTCGCCATCAGCGTAACTGTTTGTTGCGACGAGCTAAGACAATTAATTCCGGAGTAAGACACAACTTGAATGACATAATTTTTTGTGGCCGGCAAAAAGAATTCGGGGTACTTGATGCGGTAAACGGCTCCCGGCATTGGATTGCTAACCGTTGTTTTGTTCATCGGGTCACCTGCATAATCCCAATAAATTTCAAGCTTCACCAACTTGCCCGGAAACACGGAAGAATTATCGGTAATGAAAACAGAATCATTGCTGCAATGTTGCAAACCACCTTGAACCGTAAACGTTGATAACGGCACTGCACCGTTGATGGTAAATACTTGTGTGACAGAATCGGCACACCCGTTGTTGGATGTAACGGTTAACTGAACGTTGTAATTACCGGTAGCGGTGAATTTGTGCAATGGATTTTTTAGAACTGATGTATTAGGGTTTGCAACCGTTGCGTTTGCATCACCAAAGCTCCAGGAATAGGTAAACTGAGCCTGACTGCCGTCGGCAATTGAACTGGTATCAAAAAATTGCGAAACAGGATCATTAATACAGTTACCGGGCATAATAAACCCAGGCGCCGGCAAAGGATTAATGATAATGTCTTTCGACTTGACGAGACTCACGCAACCCTTGCTCGTCTCCACCTGAAGCGTGACATTGTAAGTACCGGTTGCCCCATATGTATGCACCTGGCTAGCATTGGTTGTAGCCACCACCGGTGCGGAACCGTCGCCAAAATTCCAGGTCCATTTGGTCAGGGTTCCGGCATTTGCCGCAGATTTATCGGTAAATGACAGACTCCGGGTCACACAAGACGGCGACGACGAAGTGAAATCTGCAAGCGGCAACGGGTTAACAACAACCTGTTGAGACGCAAGGGTTGATAGACAGCCCAAAGCAGACGTTACGGTTAATTTAACTGTATAGCTTCCGGCAATTACATAAGTATGCGAAGGATTTTGTTGGGTGGACACCGGAGAGCCGTCGCCGAAATCCCATGACCAGGAAATAACGCTGCTGTTTTGCGCAGTGCTCTGGTCGGTAAAATTCACAGCGGTACCGAAACAAACTTCCACCGGAGAAGCAAACTTTGCTTGTGGTTGCGCATAAATTGAATCAATTGTTTTGGCAACGCTGTCCTTACAGCCCGCCCCCGAAGTAACCAGCAGTGTTGCGGTGAAGGGCCCGACAGAGAGATAGTTGTGGCTTGGGTTTTTGAGAGGCGATATCCCACCGTCGCCAAATTTCCAACTGTAAGTGAATGCATTTTGCGTCCCGTCACTTATCGTTGAAGCATCCGCAAACTGAACCGAACCGCTGGGCAAACATTCTCTTCCAAACGTAAAATTGCCGACCGGGTTGGGTGATAGGGAAATCGTCCTGGAGAACAAAGAGCTTTTGCAGCCGCTTGCCGTTTCTACCAATAAAGTAATGGTGTAAGAACCGCTGTTGGCATAAGTATGTGTTTGCGGCGCATTGGTTGTTGTTATAATGGCTGTCGATCCATCGCCGAAATTCCATGTCCATTTTACAATGTTTGCGCTCACCGAGGTTGATGAATCATTTACCGTAATTGTTTTGCCAACACAATACGGAGAAACGACACCAAATTTTGCAACCGGCGGTTGTGTGAGAACGACCTCTTTGGTAATCGTGTCGGAAATACAACCAATGTCCGTGACTACTGAAAACTTAACGTCGTAAGGATTTGCCGAAGAAAACAAATGTGCCGGATTTTGTAATTGCGATGACTGGCCATCGCCAAAGTTCCAAAACCATAAAATGGATGGCCTGGTAAACGTGTTCGCATGGTCTGTAAAACGAACGGAGTCGGAAACACAACCCGAAGTGGCGAACGTGAAATCTGCGGCAGGCCTTTCAAATACTTGAACGTCGTAATTAATCTCTTGCTCGCCGCTGCATCCGTCAGCCGTCGGGTTCTGCGCAATAACTTTTATAGGATAGGTACCGACTGTGCTAATTACATAAGAAGTGGGCAGTTTATAACGGTAAAGCTGTTTACCGTTAACAATCCAGGTTGAATCGTATTGAGGAGAATTTATACTGACGTCGGAAATGCCCATACCGTTGAGTGCCGCTCCAAAAACCCATTGAACCGACGTAGGCTGATAAGGGAAGGTCATTGAAAAAAAGAAAGGCGTGTTGCGGCAAGTGGAGGGAAAATTAACCGTGCCGTATTGGTTCTGAATCGTTACAAACTGGTAAAGATCTTTTACGTTCGTGCCGGCATTGTAGCCATACGATTCAACCGAGCCCAAACCATAGGCAAGGGCAATAAAACCGCTGTCAGCTTTTATTCGGTGAGAAGGGTTGACTGAAGTTGAATTTGTTACATTCTCCTGTATGTATGAATACCCGGTTGAGCCAATCGAAACCGGTGCTCCGGCAGGCGCATTCCCGTCAATCTTTAGGCTTGGAAGGGAATTCGTTTTACAGATAATCGTAAAGAAATGCTCCGTTATATTGGTATTAGGTGGCGTCAGATCCCTTCGGGCGGATACTACGGTTACGTCATTTATCGTCTGCTCAATCGGGTTTAAGATGACCATCTCCGGGTCACCGGGATAGGTTGCATTGCCGCCGTTGCCGCCGTTTCTTGTGTCGCATGTCTGAGAAATCATGTATTGAACAACCATAACCGGTTTGTCTGTTGAAATAACATTAGCCGTCGAACTGCTGAACTGATAATAGGTGTTGTTAACTAAGGTATTTGCATTTAAAACGGAACCGTTCAGTGTTACCTGAGTTGCCGGATCTTTTACAATGATGCGGAAAATATCATATTGCCTGCCCGCAAACGGGGCCGTGATGTAATTCTTTCCCCAGGAATTCAAGGGCATTAATTGCTGAAATAAGTTATCGCCGCCAGAAGCGTTTGAACAATCCATAGAAGTCCATGAACTTCCCGAAAAGACTGCAAGTGGCTTACAAGATGTAGTACTGGTAGCCAAAGACCGGATTTGCGTGCCGGTTACGTCCTTATCGTAAGTAGTCCGAAACTGGTAAACGTCCCCTTGATTTAGGGAAACCGAATAGGCCAGCCCTGCGGGTCTTGTGCCCGACACATCTGTAACAGATGGCGTTATTTCAACGGTCGTATTATTTTCTACACCCACAATCGTAAACTGGCTCCCGGAAGGTGAGCCGTTTGTTCCTCCCGCGGATGAATTACCCGAGCTCTTGAATGAAATGGCCGTGTATTCTCTCCCCAAAGTTTTTGTCGGCAGGATCAAACTTGATCCGGAACGGGCCGCATTTAAAATATGAGCGTATACGACAACAGGGTCGTTTGAAACGATATGGATTCCCGCGCCAGTTTTAATGCCTTCGTTCTGTGAATTGATAACCGGGTAGGTAGTCGGAAATATTTGAACAACAGTGGCTTGGTTAGCTGTTACCGAAAACGGAATTGTACTGCCGTTTAGGAAAACTATTCCCGTTGTGCTAATATCGGATGAAATGTAAAGCGCCATTCTCGAAGAGTTACCGTCAATGTGCGCCGGATAAGCAAGCCAAAAATCCTTCCCCTTGTTTGAAAAGTCTTGGCAATCAGCCAGCAAAGCCCAAAATAAAAAAGTGCAGGCAAGCAAGAAGTTAATTCTCTTCATCAGTTAGTAGCCGAGTTTATGTGACTTGCAATTTATTCTAAATGTGCCAAGAAGCTGTGCTCATTAGCCAAATAGAGAATTTTCATAGACGGACAGAACGGCAAGTCGTTTAAGTCTAATTAAGACAAAAGTCTTATTGCCAAATTGTCGTTTAAAGGCGAAATTCCCAATCTCTGTTAAGTCCTCCAAGTCATTTTTTAAAAGAGAAGCGGTTTTTAATCCCAACTTTATTTTTACTTTAATACTTAACTAACCTTTAAAATAATTTAATCAAATAATTTCATTGAATATCAATTTGTTATTCCGAAATATTTATAGACAAGTAAATAATCTAAGCGCTCATGAAATTTATTAGAATTATACTATGTTAATGATAATTTTAAATTCAAATATCACTTACAATTAATTGAAAATTAAATATATAGTTTATATTTTTTTACTAGTTATTTTAGTTTTTTTTAATTTTTAAAATTATTCTCAAATACTAATATTATTAGTTTAAAAAAAATGCTATTATTCCTCCCCCTCATTTAGCTTATTACGGCTATGATGTAAGAAACCAAATTGTAAAATCGGAATCCAGAAGCTGACAGGAATTTTTGTCAGTACAACTTCTCTCTTTGAACAAACTTGTTTGCCTCCTGACTGAGCAGCGTTTCGGAAGCGAGGTTATCAACTATGGGACGGTTCGCTGTTAACCAAACCAGAGGAATTAGCAAGCAATTAGCTTGCTCTAAACGAACCAGGGGAGTAAGTCAGCCAAACGAACGGATGAGAAGAACAACACGAACGCCCAAGGCTGGAATGGACATAAAAAAGCCCGCAAAAGCGGGCAAAAAATTAAAACCGGTTTATACTAATGCTTAGGCATCCCTCCTCCGTCCTCAGGTTTTTTACAACATTTTGGAAGCATTTTATAAGAGTCCGAATTGGCTTTTATTTCTGCCGCATCGTAACCTGCGTTGGCAATAGAAGTTTTTATCATTTCCTCGTTCGTGCGGTCGGTCAGGTATTTTACCGTTACTTCTTTTTTCTTTACGGCAACATTTACAAATGTTACACCGTCTATGCGCTTCAGGTATTCTTCAATTCTTGTTTTGCACATTTCACACTGAACAGAGGGCACACTGATTTTAGAGGTTTGAACAGGCTTAGTTTGTGCAAAGCCAGCGAAATAAGTAAAGAGAATAAGGAATGCGAAAAATGTTTTCTTCATACGATTTGTTTAAAACGAATTTAAATAAGTCCACTCCAGTTGGCCGGATCGGTTCGCCAATTTAACAAAACTCCTTCTTCAGCTTCTTTTATGATTCCTTTTTTCAGAGCCAGTTCAAGTAAAGATGAGTAATTAGTAAGGGAATACACCGGCAGGCCGGCCATTTGAAAAGCATCTTGTGCTGCTGTAAATTGATAACTAAAGATGGATACCAATCCGATGACTTCAGTTTCGGCTTTGCGCAATACATCTACTACTTGAAGGCTGCTTTTTCCCGTTGAAATCAAGTCTTCGATTATCACAACTTTTTGTCCGGCTGTAAAGGCTCCCTCTATCTGGTTACCCAAACCGTGCTCTTTAGGTTTTGGCCGAACATATACTAAAGGAAGTTTTAATTGGTCAGCAACCATCGTCCCCCAGGCAATCCCAGCTGTGGCTACTCCCGCAATCAAATTAGCCCCCGAAAACTTTTCAAAGACAACATTAGCCAGTTCGCTTTTGATATAATCTCTTATAAAAGGTAGCGAAAGCAGTTTCCGATTGTCGCAATAAATAGGGCTTTTCCATCCGCTGGCCCAGGTGAACGGTGCAGAAGGACTAAGTTTAACGGCTTCGGCTTGCAATAATTTTTCTGCGGTAACGGTTGCGTCAGTCATGCGACGAAGGTATCGTAAAGCGGTTTTGCAGTTATATTCGTTGCAATAAAATCTCTATGGTCCGGATTTACGTCCACAATAAGCCGCTTTTCTTGATTGATAAAGTAACAGACGAAGTAGAAGATTACTTGCACCGCCCTGATACAGTCTTTATTGACGAATTAAACAGCCCGGCAATCAGCACAATACTGAAAGAAATGGAGAAAGAAAGCGTTTATGCCGGCGTCTTTCAGTATCAGAATGTAGATGCATTGCTTGATGCTTTCAAATTAAACCTAATGCTGGTTAAAGCGGCAGGGGGGGTAGTTTATACTCCGGACAAAGAACTCCTGCTCATCTTTCGGAAAGGCAAATGGGACCTTCCGAAAGGCAAATTAGATGATGGCGAAAAACTTGAAGACTGCGCAGTGAGAGAGATTAAAGAGGAAACCGGTGTTGAAGAAGTCAGAATCGTGTTGCCATTACAGGTAAGCTATCACACTTATCACGAAAAAGATAAACACATCCTTAAACAATCGCACTGGTTTTTAATGGAAACGAATAAAAAACATACTCTAATCCCTCAACTTGAGGAAGACATTGAAAGATGCGAATGGGTTCCTTTATCGGCCTTGGAGAAGTACAAGAGCAACATGCATGCTTCTATCGTTGAGGTATTGAACGAGGGCGAAAAGCTGTTTAAACAGAAACAGCACTAAGCAAAAATGCCGTTTCGATTGGTGCGCTGGCGTATGGTTCGCAAAACCGAGTCTGGCACAAATTGTGAAACATCGCCCCCATTTTTAATAACATCCCTTACCAGAGTTGAAGCCACGGAGGTATACTTTGGTAAACAAGTAAGAAAAACCGTTTCAATGTTCTCATCAAGGCTCCGGTTCATATCGGCAATGGCCTTTTCGTACTCAAAGTCATTTACATAACGAATGCCGCGAATGATGTAATTCGCAGCAACCTTGCGGCAGCAATCAACCGTCAAGCCTTCGTAAATAAGCGCCTCTACTTTTTCTTCTTTTTTAAATAACTCGTTCAGCCATTGAATCCGTGTTTCGGCGGCGAACATTGGCTGCTTGTTTGAATTAATGCCGATACCAATATAGAGTTTGTCAAAAAGCGGCAAAGCCCTTTCGATAATGTCCAAATGGCCAAAGGTTACAGGATCAAATGTGCCGGGGAAAAGTCCAATGCGCATACATTTTTTTTGAAGCATGAATAATTAACTGTTTCCGGAACCGGACAAGAGATAGAGAGCGGCCATTCGAACCGCTACTCCGTTCTCTACCTGCTGCAAAATAATGGAGTTGTCGCTGTCCGCCACGTCGCTATCCAGTTCCACGCCCCTGTTTACCGGGCCGGGATGCATGATGGTAATTTTCTTGTTTAGCCTGTCCAGCCTTTCCCGGTTGATGCCGTAAGCAAGACTGTACTCACGAAGCGAAGAAAATAAAACCTGGTTTTGCCTTTCCAACTGAATGCGTAAAACGTTTGCCACGTCGCACCATTGTAAGGCTTTGTCAACGTTGTATTCTACCCTAACATCGAATGCTTCTTCGATGTATTTTGGAATTAACGTAGGCGGGCCGCAAACAACAACCTCCGCTCCCATTTTGTTTAACAGGTGTATGTTGCTTTGAGCGACGCGGCTGTGCAAAATATCGCCAACGATGGCTACCCGCAATCCTTTTAAAGTACCAAAAACTTCCAGCATCGAATACGCATCAAGCAAAGCTTGCGTCGGGTGCTCGTTAATGCCGTCGCCGGCGTTGATTATGGCCGCAGGAATGTGCTTCGATAAAAAGTGCGGAGCACCACTGGCACTGTGACGCATTACCACCATGTCAACTTTCATGGATAAGATATTGTTTACCGTATCCAGCAACGTTTCCCCTTTTGAAACCGATGAACCCGACGCACTGAAATTGATGACATCTGCCGACAATCGTTTTTGCGCCAGTTCAAACGAAATACGTGTTCGGGTAGAGTTTTCGTAAAAAAGGTTGACGATGGTAATATCGCGTAGCGACGGAACTTTTTTTACCGGTCGTTGCAACACTTCTTTAAATTGTTTGGCCGTATCAAGAAGAAGAGAAATATCGGCAGGCGTAAGGTCTTTAATGCCGAGTAAATGTCGCGTAGAGAGTGCCATTAAAGTTCAAAGATAACGGGTTTCAAATTTGGATTTTGCGATTTGAAATTGGCAATTTTTAAATCAATACCACTTCGTCTTTGCCGTCCTTCTCCTGCCACAAGACTTTCACCTTTTGCGTAACGATGGAATCAATGGATTTGCCGGTGTAATCGGGTTGAATGGGCAACTGCCGGCTGTACCGGCGGTCTATTAAAACCATGAGTTCAACTTTTGCCGGCCGGCCAAAATCCATCAGCGCATCCAGCGCGGCACGAATGGTTCTGCCGGTGTATAAAACGTCATCAATCAGCACCACGGCCTTTTCTTCTATCGAAAAATCAATGGCCGTTTCGTTCGGCACGTGCAATTCTTTGCGAACATCATCGCGGTAAAAAGTAATGTCCAACTTTCCGTAGTTTACCTGAAGGCCTGAAGTTTCGCGTTTTATTTCTTCCACAATTCTGTCCGACAAAAAAACGCCGCGTGGCTGTAGCCCGATGATAACTGTGTTCTGCAATTGCAGGTGGTTTTCGAGTATCTGGTGCGCGAGCCTTTTGATGGTCAGGTTAATTTGTTCGGCTGTTATGACAGTCTTCAAAAAATAAATTTTGATAAAAATAGAACTTCTGTTTTTATCAAAATTTGTTGAAGGAATTGCACAAATAAAAAAGCCTCCGCAATGCAGAGGCTTTTCCTGGGTCTTCTTTTATTTCTGAGGCAAACCGCTATTTCATGTTTATCTTCTTTTACCTGACTGCGCCTTGTGATGATGATCGAAAAGATAAAACACACCCAACTGCAAAACACCGTTGCGGTAAGCACCCGAATTGTTTTTGACAATTTTTGTTACGCCAATGTTGTAGCGTGCATCTACACCAAATCCTGAATAACCAAGATAACTAAAACCAAGAGGGATGGAAAAATCAACTGTTTTGTAGCTGTTCTTTACATCGTATTCAACGTTGTTCACCTTGTCCTTTGCTTCAATCAGAAAACCAACTTGCGGTCCGCCCTGCAAACGAAAACCATTGTCGAAATTGTACTGCAACAACAAAGGAACATTTATGTAATTCAACAAGAGTTTATCGCTTGATGAATACTTTGTGCCCTGGTTTGAATACATCACCTCCGGCTGCAAAGAAAAAGCCGGTGTAATGTGAATGTGAGCCAACACACCACCGTTAAAGCCGGGCTTTAAATCGCCGCCCTTACCGGTTACCGTTGCCATGTTCAAGCCAGCTTTTAAACCATACTTGGGAGCTTGTGCAAACAAGACGAAACTTGACATCACTGCGACCGCACAAATAATAACTTTCTTCATAAACTTTTTTCTGCTTTCTGCAAAAAAAAGGCCGTTTGCAAAAACGGCCATTAAATAATGATGTGGAAAACTCTGTTAACGCCTTGATCTTGCTCCGTTCAACTTCAGGAACAAACCAATTTGAAGCACGTTGTTTTTAATGTCGTTAGAGCCTGCATTGTTGATATTGGTTAAACCAAGATTGTAGCGGGCATCTACACCAATACCCGATGAGCCTTGAAAGCCCAGTCCAAAGCCCAGGGCAACATCGGTATTTTTAAAATCCTGTGTGGTAAAATAATTTGTTTCGGTGCTGTTGATTTTATCGGACACGCTTGTAAGAAAACCGATTTGCGGACCCGCTTCAGCATAAACGCCACTGCCAATTTTGGCTTGCACCATTACAGGTATGTTGATGTAATTAAGCGCAAGACTGTGTTCAGTTGACCCAAGTGTGTATTTGGTTCCCTGGCTTGAATAAACAACTTCGGGTTGTACCGCAATTTGCGGTGTAAGATTTATTTGTGCCAATCCGCCAACGTGATAAGCAAGCCGGTTTTGATAGCCTGCACCGTTGCTATTAGTTGTCCACGATGCCAGGTTCAATCCGCCTTTTAATCCGAAGTCAACGTTTTGCGCATGTACAGCGAAGCTTGCTGCGGCTGCAAGTGCAATGAAGAGAGTCTTTTTCATACGTTAGTATTTTATGGGGTGCAAACAAAAAGAAGGCCGCAATGGTTGCGGCCGTCAAATTTTATGATTGTCGTATTTAGATTCCTTCGCTTTCCCCTCGTAAAAAAGGATAGCGATAATCCGTTGCGGGAACAAAAGTTTCTTTAATGGTTCGCGCACTCAACCAACGATAAAGGTTGATCATGGAGCCTGCTTTGTCATTGGTGCCGCTGGCTCTAGAGCCA
>Ga0308175_100000203_pt1 | contig 45871 bp, 43 predicted proteins | sample PhyCR1_3_FD_203893 | JGI IMG/M metagenome (GOLD analysis project Ga0308175, IMG submission 203893) | Soil microbial communities from UC Gill Tract Community Farm, Albany, California, United States - DLSLS.C.R1 | ecosystem: Environmental > Terrestrial > Soil > Agricultural land | place: USA...
GCGAACGCGTTTGGAATGAAGGTAATCGGCATTGATCCTGAAGATAAGCCGTTTCTTCCGTTCGTTGACAGGCTCGTTAAACCCGATCAGCTGGATGAGGTGATTCCGCTTGCCGACGTGGTATTCGTCTCCGTTCCCGACACTCCGAAGAGCCACAAAATGATCGGCGAACGCCAGTTCCAGCTCATGAAGAAGAATACGTACTTCATTGCGGTGAGCCGCGGAGGCATCTACGAAATGCCGGCTCTGGTGAAGGCACTCGACGAAAAGCGCCTGGCGGGGGCGGGAGTGGACGTCACAGATCCCGAGCCCTTGCCCAAGGGTCATGCGCTTTGGCAATTTCCAAACGCCATCATCACTCCGCATATAGCAGGACGGTCAGATCAGGATGCTTCACGAATGGTTGGCACAATTGTTGAAAACGCGCGGCGTTTCGTCGCCGGCAAGCCCATGATCAACGTCGTCGATAAAGAGAAGGGCTACTGACGGGCCGGCAGGTACTGCAGCGTTAGGAAGACCTCGTGTGACTGCGGTGTCGTGCCCGGCTCGGCGAATGCACCCATGGGCCGGGTTTTCCATTTGGAAGCATATTGCAGCGCAGAGCTGTTGAGCGCAGGATTACTCGATGCAATCAACTCGATATCAGTGAGGCGACCTTTCGGCGACTGCATGCCATGAACTATAGCGAGTTGGGGCTGGTCGGCTGGGATCCCGCTCGGAACAGGCGCGTCAGCGTGATAGTGCCAGGGTGGGTTCATGGCCGGTCCCGTGCCGATTGTATTAAGGCCCGTCGCCTGAAAGCGTGAGGGATCGTCCACCGCGTCCGACACGCTAATCGTTCGGGCCTCGATCACTGTCTCACCAGCCTGGGTAACGGTGAATCCCCCGGGCACCAACGTGTCATGGAATTGAAGTCCGTTGGCGTAATCGTAGCGGATGTACTGACCGGGAATAGGTGAATACGTGACCATCGTATTGGATTTGGGATCGATGCAATATTCGGCTTCGTCCCAAGAGCGTCCACCGGAGACAGGGCGTCCCATCATGTTGTGGGCCACCAACACGCACGTAAGTTCAAGTCCGTCAAGCCTACCCGGAGCGCGGCGTATGGTTGCTCGGGTTACCATGCCTGGTTGCGTGAAAAATATGGCACCTCGGACCTGCGCAAGCCGAAGAGGCAAGGTGTCACTTGTCCGATCGCTGTACAAAACTTTATTCAGATATAGGTAGACAGCAGAATAGCCGGGCCCTTGCGCCTTCCAACGGTACGTGCCTGTCCCGAGCGAGGTATCCTCCAACTGCCAGCTTCCGTCTGAGCTGCCTGTGCCCATGGCGGTGAAGGACGTTTTCAAGTCGTAGGGCTGGAGGCGGACGTTCGAATGCCGTCGCGCGCCCCTCACGAGACTCACCATGTCGGCTCTGTCCTTAGGGTCGGTGACCAGTTCCGCGTCCCCCAGAACGAGTTCCAGACGGTCCGCAGGAACTGCGGGTTCAGTGATCAGTGTGGTGCCGCCCCGGAGCGGAGCGTCTAAACGAGCCGGCGTCTGCCCGGCGAGAACAGAGTGAAAAACGAAGCCGAAAAATACGCTAACGAGCATCGGAATTTCGGCATGGCGAGCTGGCAACCGGGCACCTCTCTCCTAACAAGTTAACCCGAAAGTGTTTAGAGACGATTCCGAACGCATTTCGAAAGGTACTAAGTCTCTGCCCGCCCGGGGATAGGCGTAGCACGTGTATAGTGAGTCTACCCGTCCGGAAGCCTCTGGGGGGCTTCTTCGACGGGATCCAACGGGAGGGAATGTGAAATCAGTATTCTTCCTGGCTCTTGCGCTTGGCGCCGCGATGTCAGTGCAGGGACAATCGCAAAAGCCTCAAACGTTGAAGAGCACTTTACTGGAATGTCTTCGCACCACTCACAACCAGAAAGATTGGTTCGTACCGGTCAGCGTCGCGGTTGAGGGGGTTACCGCCGACCAGGCGAAGTGGCAGGACAAAAGCGGCAATCACTCTATAGGTCAACTTACCAACCATCTGGCTTTCTGGAACGCTCAAGTGCTTGCAAAGTTCAAGGACGAAAAACCGCCCGCGTACGGTGGCGACAACGAGGAAACGTTCAACAGCTTCGACAGCAAAACCTGGAACGAGACAGTGAAGAGACTGGACACCGTACTAACTGAATTGGAGAAGCTTGTCGAAGCCGCTGATGAGAACAAGTTGAAGCAATGGGCATCAACCATCGACCACGTTGCAACTCACAACGCGTATCACACGGGGCAGATCGTTTACATACGGAGACTTCAAGGGTCCTGGGATTCTTCAAAGGGCGTCAAATAAATCTCTAGTGTCCATAAGTGGTGGCAAATCTTTCCACGTAGTTCTACTGCTGCAACGCCTCGCTGATCGGGCTCTCCCCATCCGGCAGCTTCAAGCCGAGTAGATCTGCAATGGTGGGTGCGACTTTGGTGTTCCGCAGGGGTTCGAGCCTCTGTCCCTTTTTGATTCCGTAGCCGCTGGCAACGAATATGGCCTGCATCTCAGGATCGGTATTCAGGTACCCATGCGCCCCGACAGGTGACTCCGTGGCGGCTACGGCTGGCCCGGCTCCTTTCCTCTCGCCCGCTATGCCATAGCCTGGTTTCGCGAGAACCACAAGGTCAGGCATCTGGCGGTTGGAACTGGGGAGCGGATAACCGAGCGCGGAGAAATCGGACTCTTTCACAACCCGAGCGACTCCTTCGGTTTCGGCGAGGGTGGCCGCAACCTTCTCAATCAGCTCTTTGCGACGTCCTGAGCTGACGTAGATCATGCCGCTTCCGCCTTCCGGAATGACCTGAACTTCCGGCCCGATATGTGCACCGTTTAGAACGTTACGTAGCCAGATTTGTTTTTCCACGCGTCGGAAGCCATGGTCCGAAACGACCAGGAACGTGGTTCGGTCGAAGATGCCGGCTGTCTTAGTCGCTTCGATGAGCTCGCGGATGCAGCTGTCGAGGAATGCAATCGCGTCGTAGCTCGCGAGCGTTTTCGGCGCATAGGTATGGTGTGTGCTGTCCAGGGTCAACAAGTGGAATAGCAAAAGATTCGGCTTATGTTCTTTGATGAGGTACGACCCTGCCCGAGTCCAGATCTGGTCACGCCACACTATCGAGGGGTGGCCATCGTTGCTGATGTCCTCGAGCGTCAGTAGTCCTTTACCTACCATTTCCTTCACCAGGGGGGCGGAAGGTGTGGCCTTTTCCGGGAAGGCCCACGAAATGGTGGGAGCATCGTTGATCGCCACCCAATCGACTTGTGCGGTTGTAAGCCCGGACTGCTGCGCAAGATCATAGACTGTCGGCGCGTGAACCATCTCAACTTTAGGAGCTGTGGGGTCGACCTTCACCGTCAGCGGATCGTCCTGACGGCGCAGCAGACCGTTGTAGAGCACGCCGTGCTTCCGGGCGTCGACACCCGTGACCATGGTGGTGTGATTGGGCCAGGTCCATGTCGGGTTGATGGGCTGCATCGACTTTGCCCAGCTTCCATTGCGCATGAGTTCGCGCAGCGTCGGGATGGGCAGCTTCGGATCTTCGAGATCGTAAGCCGGAAACCCATCCAGGCTGATCAGGATGACAGTTCTATCTTTAGCGGCAACCGGCGCTGCTGCCCAGCTTGCACGGGCTTGGAATATCAAAAGGTATGCGAATACCAGCAATAGAGCAGAAGATTTGCTTCGAGACATGACTTCACCGAGAGGCTTTTAAGGTGCTAGAACTGTGCGATCGATCCAGACAATATGATCCCAACTCAACAGCTTTTCCGTTCCATCAAAAAGCTTTGCGTAGCTTCCTCCCGACCCTTTGAACGAGAAGCTCTTTACCCGGTCAGGAGGTGTTGTGGTGGTATTGCGCAGAATGTCGAGCGACTGCGCCTGGCGTGAGATCTGGTAGGTGGTCGGAGTTTTCGCCGAGTAAAACTTCACGTCGACAGGATTGGTGCGGTTTACCGGTCCGCGCTCAAACTTGATGTGCAATTCGAGATGCTCACCTGATGCGGCCTCGAAAGTCCAGTCCTGAGAATCGGATTGAACACCGGAAACAGCCGACGTAGATCGTTGCACCTCATGCGTTTTCGCCGGGAGGTAAAGCCCGAATGGTCCTGGTGCATCGGCCGGATCTTCGGTAAGGCCCCCAATGATGAGCTGAACGCTTTCGCCCGCTCCGTTCTTCACGGGCGCGGCCAGATAGACAAGCCGATTCGAACCTTTGCCGACTGGTTTACCGTCCGGCGCATTCACCGTAATCCGGTCGATGAAGATGGCCCGCAGGTTGCAATCCTTCGCGGGGCCCTGTACTGCCACGTTCGGCGTCCAACCTGCTGGAAGATAGCTTTTCAGAACTGCGTCCGGAACGTGCAAGTCCAGCTGAAATCGTGTTTCAACGCTCTTTTCCACCACCGTCTCTGCGTAAAGGACTCGCGCCGGTGCGGAAAAAAGATAGGCGGCGAAAATGGCCTGGACAACATTTCTGCGGATTTTGTGAAGTCTCAATCTGCCTCCCCATGCCGTGCAATCGTTTCCAGCCCGGCAGAGCAACCATATCAGGTTCATTTACTCTGTGTGCGGGATTGCGTTGGAGGTTACAACCGGGGTGTTTTTACAACAATTTTACGGACCAGAGAACACGTCCAAGCCGATTAGAAATACCTTGGTTAAGACTCGCTATTCTACCTGCGAAAGTTGACGACCATGTCCTCACCAATCCTTCTCTTCAGCCGCTCGCTGCTTTCATTGTCAGCGCTCCTCCTCGTGTCACAGAACGCCTTGCCAGATTCATTTGCGCAAACGAATTTGGTGTCGAGCGTCCCTGGAATGGCACCTGTTACTGACTCAAATCTTCGGAATCCATGGGGCATGTCGTTCTCGGCGACCAGTCCATTCTGGGTCTCGAATCAGGCGACCAACACCTCGACTCTGTACGGCGCGACTGGCACACCGAACGCGTTGGTGGTCAGTGTTCCCGGCGGACCAACAGGACAGGTGTTCACAGGCGGTACTTCGTTTCTGGAGCCAAACAACACTACACCGAACTTCGTGTTCGCGACAATCAGCGGATCAATTTACGCCTGGAACAATAACAATGGAACCACCGCTCAGCTAACGGCAACAACTCCGGGAGCTACGTATACCGGTCTCGCCATGGGCACTAATTCTTCCGGCAGTTTCCTCTATGCCGCCAACGTGCGAGGCTCAATCGACGTTTTCAACTCGAGCTTCGGGCGGGCGACACTCGCGGGATCTTTCAGCGATCCGAGTCTTCCAGCCGGCTATACGCCCTACAACATACAGAACGTTAACGGATTGCTTTATGTGGAATACCAGAACGGGGCACAAGCCGGTACCGGCGGCCTCGGCACTGGAATCGTTAGCGTTTTCGATACCAACGGGGTGTTTCAGAGGCGCTTGATCAGCACTGGCGGACAACTGGATCAACCGTGGGGCATCGTTGTGGCGCCCGCAAGTTGGGGAGCGTTTGCGAACGATCTGCTTGTCGGGAATTTCGGTAACGGAGAAATCAATGCGTTCAATCCCACGACTGGAGCCTTTGTCGGCACAGTAACCGGCCTCAACGGACAACCGCTAGTGAACAGCGGATTATGGGCGCTTGCGACCCGTACCGGCCCAGGGTTCGATCCGAATGCCGTCTACTTCACTGCCGGCATCAACCGTGAGGCAGACGGGTTGTTTGGGGCCATTACTCCGACACCCGAGCCCGTTTCCGTGGGGATGATGGCCTTAGGCGGATTAGCAATCGCGGTGATTGGACGCCGGCGGCTGAAACTGAAGTAGCTGCTCCCCCGATCGCCGGGTGCTTCGCTTACCCTCCGAGAGAAGCACCCGGCCTCCTCCCTGCCTCATTCTTTCTCCTATCCCTCAGCCTCAGGACCGTCCCGCACTCGACTTCCCCTCTGAACAAGCTGACTTTAGCCGAAAAGCTGCGCAAACTCATCCGTCCTCATATTCTGTTCGAACTCTTCGCGATACTGAGAAGGGATCAGTTTGTATGATCCTCCTTAGGATCAAGAAATGGCTTCAACTGTAATTGGCCCGCGGGTTGCGCGCCCAGCCCGATTTTTCGCCTCCACCAACGGCAAGAAGATCGTCATGGGAGTGACCGGGTTCATTCTCTTTGCCTTCGTGGTCGGCCACATGATGGGCAATATGCAAATTTACGCCGGTGCGGAGAAATTCAATGCGTACGGTCACTTTCTGCATGGTGTTCCAGAGTTGTTGTGGATCGTGCGGATCGGCCTCTTACTCGCAGTCGGGCTTCACATCTGGGCTTCCGTGGGCCTCGCATCGAGGAAGCTGTCTGCCCGTCCCGTTGGCTACTCCCAGCGTCGGAATACCGTGTCTACCTATGCGTCGCGGACGATGTACTGGAGCGGCCCGATTCTTCTCGCATTTGTGATTTATCACCTGCTGCATCTCACAGTGGGTGCGGTGCATCCGGGCAGTACCTTCGAAGAGGGCAACGTTTACGGCAACACTGTAAGCGGTTTCCAGGTCTGGTATGTCTCCGCCTGGTACATCTTCAGCATGATCCTCCTCGGTCTGCATCTGCGGCACGGCGTGTGGAGTATGTTTCAATCGCTCGGCATTAACCATCCCCGGCATACGCCGATTCTCCGCAAGTTCGCGATGCTCTTCGCAATCGTCGTGACTGCCGGTTTCATCTCCATCCCGGTCAGCGTTCTTCTGGGACTCGTCAAGTAAATCAATGGAACTTAACTCGCGTCTTCCTTCTGGCCCTATTGAGACGGCTTGGGATCGAACTCGCTTCGACATGAAGCTGGTAAATCCCGCCAATAAGCGGCGTCACTCTGTGATTGTTGTTGGTTCTGGACTTGCTGGCGGATCTGCGGCCGCTACGCTGGGCGAACTGGGGTACAAAGTCAGCTGCTTCTGCTTTCAGGATTCCCCCCGCCGAGCGCACTCGATTGCGGCACAAGGCGGGATCAACGCCGCGAAGAACTACCAGAATGACGGCGACAGCATTTACCGGCTTTTTTATGACACGGTGAAAGGCGGGGATTTCCGTGCGCGCGAGGCCAATGTTTACCGCCTGGCTCAGATCAGCGTTGAAATCATCGACCAGTGTGTAGCGCAGGGTGTTCCGTTTGCCCGGGAATACGGCGGGACCCTGACCAACCGTTCGTTTGGCGGCGCGCAGGTTTCGCGAACCTTCTACGCCCGCGGACAGACCGGACAGCAGCTTCTTCTCGGAGCCTATCAGGCTCTCGAACGTCAGGTGGAAAGCGGCAGTGTCGCCATGTACTCCCGTACGGAAATGCTCGACCTGATTGTGATCGACGGCCGTGCCCGCGGCATCGTCACTCGCCATCTGGTTACGGGAGAGATCAACGTCCATTTAGCCGACGCGGTCCTGCTTGCGACCGGCGGCTACGGGAACGTTTTCTACCTCTCGACAAACGCGAAGGGCTCGAACGTTACTGCCGCTTGGCGCGCGCATAAGCGAGGCGCTCTGTTCGCGAATCCCTGTTACACGCAGATCCATCCCACCTGTATCCCGGTGTCCGGCGAGTATCAGTCGAAGCTGACACTGATGAGCGAGTCGCTGCGTAATGACGGTCGTATCTGGGTACCGAAGAAGAAGGGCGATAAGCGAAGTCCCGACCAGATACTGGAGGACGAACGGGATTACTATCTGGAGCGGCGGTATCCGAGTTTCGGGAACCTGGTTCCTCGCGACGTAGCGTCCCGCAATGCTAAGCAGGTCTGCGATGAAGGGCGCGGAGTAGGCGAAACGGCGCTCGGAGTTTATCTTGATTTTGGAGCCGCCATCCAGCGGCTTGGCCGCAAGACCATCGAAGAGCGTTACGGCAATCTCTTCGACATGTACCAGCGCATCACGGACGAAGATCCCTACAAAGTTCCAATGCGTATCTACCCGGCGATCCACTACACCATGGGCGGCCTCTGGGTGGATTACCACCTGATGAGCACCATCCCGGGCCTGTTCGTGCTCGGCGAGGCCAACTTCTCCGACCACGGAGCAAACCGGCTGGGCGCCAGCGCCCTGATGCAGGGCCTTTCCGACGGTTACTTCGTCATCCCTTACACGCTGGGCGATTACCTCGCCAACAATAAGCTGGAGCCCGTCTCGGCTTCGAATCCTGAAGTACGCAATGCCGCCGTTGCAGCAGAAACCGTTCTGAAACGGCTCCTGAGCGTAAACGGACGCCGCACGGTCGATTCGTTCCACCGCCAGCTCGGAAGGATCGTTTGGGATTACTGCGGGATGTCGCGGAATGCGGCGGGTCTCGAAACCGCGATCGGGGAAATCCAGGCGCTACGCGAGGAATACTGGCAAAACGTGCGTGTTCCTGGTACCGGCGCGGACTTCAACCAGACCTTAGAGAAGGCCGGACGTGTGGCGGATTTCTTCGAACTGGCTGAGTTGATGTGTGTGGATGCTTTGCACCGGAAAGAGTCGTGCGGCGGCCATTTTCGTGAGGAGTATCAAACTCCGGACGGAGAGGCCCAGCGCGACGACGAGCATTTTTCGTATGTCGCGGCTTGGGAGTATCGTGGGGCGGGAAAACCGGAAGCATTGATCAAGGAACCACTTGAGTTCGACTATGTCCACCCGTCTCAGAGGAGCTACAAGTAGATGAAACTGAGTCTTAAGATCTGGCGGCAGAGCAGCCGTAAGGACTCGGGCAAGTTTGTCAGTTACCCGGTGGAAGCGAACCCGGATATGTCGATGCTCGAATTGCTCGATGTTCTTAATGAGGAGTTGATCGAGAAGGGCGAAGACCCGGTCGCCTTCGAGCACGATTGCCGGGAAGGAATTTGCGGTTCGTGCGGATTCATGATCAACGGCATTGCGCATGGGCCGTTGCCTGCAACTACGGTTTGCCAGTTGACCATGCGTCACTTCAAAGATGGCGAAGAACTCACGCTCGAGCCTTGGCGCGCGCGGCCGTTTCTGGTGATCAAAGATCTGGCTGTCGATCGCCGTTCCTTCGACCGCATTATCGCTTCGGGCGGCTACATCTCGGTTTCTACAGGAAGCGCTCCCGACGGTAACGCGATTCTCGTCTCGAAGGAAGCAGCCGACCGTGCAATGGACGCGGCAGCATGCATTGCCTGTGGCGCTTGTGTTGCCGCCTGCCCGAACGCGTCAGCTGCGTTGTTCACTGGAGCGAAGATCACTCACCTCGGGGTTCTTCCCCAGGGGCAACCGGAACGAGACATGCGGGCGATCCGCATGGTGACGCAGATGAATGAGGAGGGTTTCGGCGGGTGCACCAACATCGGCGAATGTACCGGCGTCTGCCCCAAAGAAATCCCGCTCGAAGTCATCGCCGCGATGAACCGCGACTACCTGCGTGGCACTTGGCGCGAACGCGATAACGTTGTCACGCCTCTCAAGCCTTTCACCGAATGGAGCACAGGATCGAAGCTTCAGATCGACCCGGCCTCCTCCGATGGTTAGAGCTGAAGCGGTGGCTTAGTCGGCGACCGTAATCGTCGGCCGCTGCCGCGCCTTGCTTGCATTCGCGCGGTCTATCACGGTCTGAGCAAGCGTTGCAAATAGTTCAGCTTGTTTCGAGCTTGGCTGCGTCGTAATGGGCCGCCCGGTGTCTCCGCCTTCTCGAGTCGCCGGGTCCAGCGGAATCTCAGCGAGCAACGGCACCTTCATGGTGTGCGCTGTGCGCTCGCCGCCACCCTTGCCGAAGACGTAGAGTTTTTCTCCGTTGTGCTCCAGGTAGCTCATGTTTTCGACGATCCCGAGAACCTGCTCGCGAACCTGCTCGAACATGAGTACTGCCTTGCGTGCATCTTCGAGCGATACATCCGACGGCGTTGTGACAACCACAGCGCCCGTGAGAGGCGTCGTCTGGATCAGCGTTAGCTGCACATCTCCCGTGCCGGGAGGCAGATCGATAATCAGGTAATCGAGCTCGCCCCAATCTACGCTTCTGAGAAACTGCTGGATCACGCTGTTCAGCATGGGGCCGCGCCATACGAGCGGCTTATCTCCCGGGTTCAGGAACCCCATCGACATCAGCTTGATTCCATGTGCTTCGAGAGGCTGAATGCGCTGGCCGATGGCGTGTGGAGATTGGCGTACGCCCATCATGAGCGGTACGTTTGGGCCATAGACATCTGCGTCCAACAGGCCAACTTTGTGGCCCATCTTGGAGAGGCTAATGGCGAGGTTTACGGCTACGGTACTTTTGCCGACGCCGCCCTTACCCGAGCCCACCGCGATAATGTGTTCAACTCCAGGAATCGGAAGCTTTGGTTGCTCTGGAGGAGCTTGAGGACCCATACCCTCAAGCTAACACCAGGCCCGGTTGTACCTTTAGATCGAGAGTTGCGAAGTCCGCCCGCTCGAATTTCGGAAACGCCGCCGCTGCAATCATCGCGGCGTTATCGGTGGACAAACCTGGAGATGGAAAATAAAACGACAGCCCGCGAACATCGCCGGCCTGAACTCGCAAGCCGCTGTTGCAGGCCACTCCTCCCGCTACGATGACGGAATCCGCGCCGATTTGATCTGCCGAAGCAGAGATTCGCCGCAACAATTCTTCGATCACGGTTGCCTGGAAGCTGGCCAGCATGTCGAGCGTTCGCTGAGGTGTGACTGCCAGCCATCCTGCCACGCTAGTATCACCGTTCTGCCGTCGTATGGCGGTCTCTTCCGCGATGCCGGGCTCCTTCTCCGTCCATCGCAGAACAGCAGTTTTCAACCCGCTAAACGAGAAATCGAGCTCATTCCCTTTCATCCGTGCCAGCGTAAACTTCACAGCCTTCGCATTTCCATACGGAGCTAACTGATCAATGAGAGGTCCACCCGGATAACCAAACCCCAGCAGTTTTGCCACTTTGTCGTAAGCTTCGCCGGCAGCGTCATCCCTCGTTTTGCCGAGGAGGCGATACTTTCCGGGTTCTCGTACTTCAAACAGGTGCGTGTGTCCGCCGCTGACGACCAGAGCCAATGCGGGAAAACTTATGTCGGGATGCTCCAGGAGTACAGAGTGAATGTGACCTTCTACGTGATTCACGGCAATCAGCGGAATCCCCGCGGCGAAGCTGATTGCTTTCCCATAGGTCACTCCGACGAGCAGCGATCCTATCAGTCCCGGGCCTGAGGTTACTGCGACGGCGTCCAGCGAGCGGAAATGGGCGCCGGCCTGCCCCAGTGCTTCCCGGACGACCGGCACGACAGCGCGCAGATGCTCGCGCGAAGCAAGCTCCGGCACTACTCCACCGTACTTCGCGTGAACAAGTTGCGAGGCCACCACGTTCGACCGCACAAGCGATCCATTCTCTACAACAGCGGCGGCTGTCTCGTCACATGAACTCTCGATTCCTAAAATAAGTGCTTGGCCCAAGTCTCTGACTTCAATTATGAGCTTCCTGAAGAGTTGATCGCGCAGGAGCCGCTCGCCGAACGAGCTGCATCACGGATGATGGTTGTCTCACGGGAAAAGCAATCGTTCTACGACGATGTGTTCTCTAATCTTCCCCAGTATTTGCAGACCGGCGATTGCCTTGTCTTGAACAATACGCGCGTATTCCCCGCAAGACTGCGCGGCCGCCGGAACACACCCTCCGGAGCTGAGATCGAGCTACTCCTTGTGCGGGCTTTGACGCCCGAGGAGAAACAATGGCTGGTCCTGGCGAAACCGGGTAAACGCGTCCGTAAGGGCGACAAACTTCTTTTCGGGCTCGGCCTTGAGGCAACGGTAGAAGAGCAGGGCGAGTTCGGAGAGCGCACCGTCACATTTCACGCGGATGAACCCGTTGGGGGCATCCTGGAACGAATCGGGCAGATTCCTCTACCGCCATACATTCATCGCGCACCAGATTCTCAGGATCGGGAACGTTACCAGACAGTTTTTTCTGAAAAGCAAGGGTCTGCTGCAGCGCCAACTGCAGGCCTTCACTTCACTCCGGAGATGCTCACGCGCTGCTTGACCGCGGGTGCAGCAATTGCGTATGTCACGTTGCACGTCGGTTTGGGGACATTTGCGCCCTTGCGCGAGCAGGACCTCTCACGGATACATCTCCATGAAGAGTATTGTGAGATTTCTGCCGAGCATGCCGCGATTATGCGGGATGCCAAGCGGCTCGTTTGTGTGGGAACAACGTCCGTGCGGACGGTCGAAACAGCGATGTTGCGAGGCGGACTCGAACCGGTGAGCGGCGAAACGAACCTGTTCATCTACCCCGGTTTTCACTTTCGCGCGACCGGCGCACTGTTGACCAACTTCCACCTGCCACAGTCGAGCCTTCTGATGCTAGTCTGTGCCCTGGGCGGAAAGGACCTGGTCATGGCAGCTTACAACCACGCCGTTCGCGAACGATATCGGTTCTTTTCGTACGGAGATTGCATGTTGGTGCTGTGAACGATCACTCCTTCTCGGCAATCAGTCCCAGGCTTTTCTTTGCTTCTTCCTGGATGAAGTAGTCAGGATGATCATCAAACTTGCGCTTGCATTCCGGTGAGCAGAAGGGGTAGACCCGTCCGCCGTAGTCCGAGAAAAATCGCGGCTTTTCTTCGGTGATCTGAATTCCGCAAACCAAGTCCGTTTCCACGCCTCAGTGTAACCGCAACTAGTGTCTCAGCTGATTTTTGCTTCGAGCTCCGCCCAGCGCTCGTACAGCTGATCGACGGCCGCTTGAGACTCCTCGATTTCACGTAACGCTTCGCCCAAGCGCTTCGGGTCGCGAGCAATCTCGCCATTTTCTAAAAGCGCCTTTTTCCCAGCAAGCACTTCTTCAGCGGCCGAAATGCGGTGTTCAATCGTGTCGAAATCACGGCTGTCCAGGTAAGACAGCTTCTTCCTGCCCGGAGGCGGCGGGGTCTGAGATTTGCCCGGGCTCGCTTGGGATACGGACGCTCTGCTTCTGCTCTTCTGACCGTCCTGCCAATCTTCCCACTGGCTGAAATCCGCAAACGTGCCTGCGTTTCCCTCACCGTCCAGCCCCCAGACTACAGTCGACACCCGATCAAGCATGTAACGGTCGTGAGTCACGAGGACGAGTGCTCCCTTAAACTCGAGCAGACTTTCCTCGAGAACCTCGAGCGTAGGTATGTCCAGATCGTTGGTCGGCTCATCGAGCAGAAGCAGATCGGCCGGCTCGAGCATCAGCTTCGCAATCAGAACTCTGGCTCGTTCACCGCCCGAGAGCCGGCCCACGGGCTGATTCAATTGTTCGCTCGTGAAAGCGAAACGGGCAGCCCATGAAGCGACGTGGATCGTATTTTCGCCGTAAAGCACCGAATCGCTGTGAGGTGCGAGTGCTCTGCGAAGAGTCACTTCCGGGTCAAGAACGCGGTTCTGATCGAAATAGACAATTCGCAGGTTGTCGGCACGAACAATCTTGCCGTCCGTGGGCTTTAGCTCCTCCCGCAGGAGGCGCAACAGCGTCGTTTTTCCGCTGCCGTTCGGTCCAACCAGACCGGCTCTTGTTCCCGCCGTCATGACAAAGTTCAGGTCTCGCAAGATCGTGCGGCCGTCGATGTCGAAACCAGCGGATTTCAATTCGAGAAGCCGCTTGGTTTTCCGGTCGGTCGCGGTGAAATCAATGTCCGTGCGGGCCGTGCGCGTTCGGGAGTTCAGATCGTTTAGCTGACCAATCAGCTCGTTGGCTTTATCGATGCGCGCCTTGGCTTTGGTTGCGCGCGCCTTCGGGCCACGGCGCAGCCATTCGATCTCGGTCCGGACGCGGTTCTGGAGCGATTCCTGCTGCTTGTTCTGAGCAACGAGAAATTCGTCTTTCTTCTCCAGGAAGTAGCTGTACTTACCCGAAACGCGAAAAATGCCTTCCGGGTAAATTCGGTTTAGTTCAGCGATTTCAGTCGCGACGTTTTCGAGGAAATAGCGATCGTGACTGATCACCACGGACGAAAACTGAGAGTTGAGCAGAAGCTTCTCCAACCACTCAATGCCCTCGATGTCCAGGTGATTTGTTGGTTCGTCCAGGAAGAGCAAATCAGGGGAAAGAGCAAGTGCGCGAGCGATGGCGAGACGCTTCCGCCAGCCGCCTGAAAGGCTCACCGCCACGGCAGCGAAGTCCTCAAACCCGGCGCGGCCTAGCGTTTCCGACAGGCGTCCCTCCCGCTCAGCGGGCGACAGGGCTGTCTCGCGGAGCGCTTCGTCCATCACGGACCGCACGGTCTGGCCTGGGAGAAATTCGGATTGCTGCGCGACGTACGCAACGCGCGTGTTCTTCCTCAAAGCAACTGTGCCGGCGTCGGGCTCGCGCTTTCCCCCAACTATTTCGAGGAGAGTCGACTTGCCGGAGCCATTCGGGCCGATGAAGCCAAGCCGTTGCCCTTCAGAGACGTTGAATGAGAGATTTTCGAACAGCGGGACCGCCCCGTATGACTGTTTGAGGCCGGTTGCGTTTAAGAGAAGCGCCACTGCTTCTATTTTCTAATGCGCGAAAAAGCTGATTAGGTGCGGCCGCTCTCTTCGGTGATTCCGTACGCGCGGTGAACGTCCTCAAGCGTCAGTACGCCGAGTACGTTGTCGGGACGCAGGCGGCTGACGACCGTAACACTCGGCTGCACTGCAAGCAGACGCAGCGCTGCGTCCAATGGTTCGTCCGGAAATAGCGAGATGCTGTTAGCCATGCTGTCGTGCGGCTTCGCCGTGAGCAGTGCGTCTTCCACACGGAGCGGCTGGAAGGTGCGTTTTTCCTCCGCACTCGGCAGATTGACGCCTTCGAGTTGCGCGAGCATCTTGAAGAAGGGTGTTGGGTGCAGATGACGGGAGACAAGGTAGGACGTCACGTTCGCAATCATCACCGGAAGGATGATGACATAGCTCGCACTTGTTTCAAACACCATGAAGATGGAAGTGATCGGTGAACGGAACACGCCTGCAAAGAATGTTCCCATCCCGACCAAGATGTAGGCTTCTCCCGGCGCAGTGCCATAAGGGGAATAGCGGTGTGCGAACCCTCCCAGGGCTCCGCCGATCATGGCTCCGATGAACAAAGCCGGCGCGAACATCCCGCCCGGAGTTTCAGCACTGAAACACAACAACGTGACGAACAGCTTGGCAAGTCCGATGTACAGAAGCACGTCCCACGTGAACTGGCCGTGCAAGGCGCTGTTGATTGCTTCGTACCCCGCTCCCATCACTTCCGGGAACCAGAGGCCCACCACACCGGTCAGAAAGCCGGCGGCAGCAGGCAGTCCATAGACTCGCCAACTCGGGAGGTGCTCAATCCTGCTCTTCATGTCCTCGATGAGCCGGATGAATAATGCTGAAAGCGCTCCGCTGGCCAGCCCTATTCCCGCATAGACCAGAAGTTCGGAGGCATTTGTAATTTCAAAAGTCGGGATGCGGAACAGCGGCTCGTTGCCGAGAAATGCGCGCATGGTTACGACAGCCGAAACGGCGGCAAGAACAATGGAACCGACAGCAGTCGCGCTCCAGTCGGCCAGAACTTCCTCCATGACGAACAGAACACCGCTGATGGGAGTGTTGAATGCCGCTGCGATACCCGCTGCTGCCCCAACCGGCGCGATCATTCGCATGTTGTTTTTTGGTAGATGGAACAGCCGGCCGAGCCGGGAGGCGACACCCGCACCCATCTGGAGCGATGGATCTTCCGGTCCGAGCGAATTGCCTGTACCGATGGAAACAGCGCACGCGAGAAATTTGCCGGCAATCGTTGTTGACGAAACGTACCCTTCGGAGCTGTAAACCGCGATCTTGGTCTGGTTCACACCGCTTCCACGCGCGAGGGGGAAAATTACCCGTACTATGGCAACGGCAATCACCGCTCCGATAGCTGGACTGATCAGCCTTGCGAAGCGGAATCGCCCGGCCAGGGCTCCCAGAGTAGTCCAACTCGTCGCATCAATGAAGATGTGGAAGAGAACAATCAGCAGCCCGGAAAAGACACCAATGACAAGCGACAGGACGAGGAAGCGCTGCGTTTCGGAGACGCCTAAGTGGCTTAGCGTTGCCGGCAGACGGCGCGCCGACGACCAAAGTTGTTGTTTGACATTGCCCGACCGCATCGAGCCTGGGGGTATCTTAATCACGCGCCATCCTGTCCATCACGCGCCAGACTGCCTGATCCGAAGGCGGAGAATCGGGGCAGATACTCGTTTGATCTTTCCAGAGTTGCTTGGCCAGATTCTGCATCTCGAACGCGATATCGGCGCTCTTGACCTTCTGGCCGCTGATCAGATTGTCGGCCCGGGCAAACCGGTCGTCTATTCCAACGCCTCCCGAGCATTGCCGAAAGAGGGAAACGACGCGCTTCAAAAGATTTGTGCTGCGACGCCGGCGCTCGGCGTTGTTCAGGCCCGGCAGGTCGGGATCCATGTCGATGATCGCGTTGGTCAGGGTCAGAAGCCTGGCAGCGTCGTTGTCGTGAGGATCCAGCTTCAGGGCGCGTTCAAACTCATGGCGGGCCGAGACAAACTCACCCGACGCAAGATAAGTTTGGCCGAGCCCCCGGTGCGGCCGCGAGTCTTTGGGCGCAGTTCGGGCTGCTTCCCGAAAGACCTGGGCCGCTTCGGAAGGTGCCGAATCCCGGAGCAGCGCAAAACCGACCTCTAGCTTTGCATCAGGACCGATGCTGGTGTTCGCATAGAGGGTCATCAACTCTCCTACCGCCTCTTCGCGCCGCCCTGCTTTTTCGAGCAGGCTGATCAATTCCCAACGGGCCCGAGCTCGTTCCTGCAAGCGGTTTTGAGGCCAGTACTCGTACACGGCGCGTTGGTAATACTCGATGGCAGCTGCTGTGCGGTTCTGCCGTTCCGCGAGGTGGGCACGCATGCGGTTGATTACCCCGTTCGTAGGATCGTCCTGGAGAAGCTGATCAATATGCGATTCGGCCTCCTCAAACCTTCCGGCACTGATCAGCGCAGACGCAAGCGAGATCCGGTATTCTGTGTCATCCGGAGCAAAGATGAGAGCTCGCCTGTACTCTTCGACGGCAGACTCAACATCGCCACCGGTTTCGAGCCGTTGCCCGTCGGCATAGTGCCTTTTACCTAGATTTGTTCTTTGGTGCTTGTACGCCGATGTGCAGAACCCGGTGAGGGCAAACATACCGACAAGCAATGCGGAAACTAAACCCGTTGAACGGAAACTGGTTCTCTCAAAGAGCAACTCTAACCCTCGAACCAGCATAGAAGATCCGTGTTAGAAGCCTCGCTCTTCGCGAAGCGCATAGCCTCTCCGCTTGCTACAATCAGCGGCGTGCCTGCTTCCGCTGCTGACGTGGCCCAACGGTCGGATTATTTGAAAGCTCTTATTCGGGAATGCCCCGACTTTCCGAAACCGGGCATCAACTTCTACGACATCACCACTCTGCTGAAAGACAAGGACGGATTCCGGGAGACGATCGAATCTTTAACTGCGCATGACCGGGGACGCCCGATCGATGTGGTGATTGGAATTGAGGCTCGCGGCTATTTCTTCGCACCGGCCATGGCACATGCGCTCAATGCCGGTTTCGTTCCGGTGAGAAAACCGAAGAAGCTTCCTTCGGAGGTTCGGAGCGTTGAGTACGACCTCGAATACGGCACGGACAAGTTGGAAATCCATGCCGACGGCATTGAAGCCGGCCAGAATGTGCTCATCATCGACGACGTCCTTGCCACCGGGGGAACCGCAAGCGCAGTGGCCCGTCTCGTTAACGATTGCGGCGGCAAAGTGGCTGGTTTGGGTTTTGTGCTTGAACTTACTTTCCTCAACGGACGGCAGAAACTGGCAGGGTACGACGTCTTCTCTCTCCTCCGCTACTGACCGTGGAAGTCACGGTCCCCTCGCTCGCCAAGATCAATCTCGATCTTCGCGTTCTGTATAAGAGGAACGACGGATATCACGAGCTGAGGAGTCTGTTTCAGACCATCAGCCTCAAAGACACCCTGAACATACGGTTCGAGACTGCGCGTCGTTCCGAGTTTTCCCTGGACAGTTCCGTCGACATTCCGGACAACCTCGTTCTGAGAGCGGCCCGATTAGTTAGTGAGGAATTGAACATTAAGGCCCGAATGCGTTTCCGGCTCCGGAAGAACATCCCCATGGGGGCGGGCTTAGGTGGTGGATCGAGTAACGCGGCGGCGGTGCTCATCGCGCTGCCTGCGTTAGCTGGTAAGCGAATTCCGATAGGACGCTTGCTCGGCTGGGCGGAGAGCCTGGGTAGCGACGTGCCTTTCTTCCTGCTCGGTGGAACTGCTGTTGGAATCGGCCGCGGTACGGAACTATATCCTCTCGAGGATCAGCCGCGCCGGCACGTCTTGGTTGTATCTACTGGAGTTCATGTATCCACTCGCGATGCCTACAAACGTTTAGAACGCGAGCCGGTAACCCCAAGTGTTACAAGTACGTTGACTTCGCCTGTTGACTTGCCTATCCTGAGAGAGTTTCAAACAATCGCCTGGACGCTAGATCGTTCCGATCTTCGTCAAATTCCGTTCGCAAACGACTTTGAGAAACCTGTTTTTGAGACCCATGGAGAGATTCCCGTGGTGGTACGTAAACTTCGCCGCGCCGGTGCCCGGCCAGTGCTGATGACGGGCAGTGGCTCTGCTGTTTTTGCCACCTTCGAAACAGCTGCTCAAGCTAAAAGCGCAGCGCAGATGTTTCCGCCCGGTAGTGCTTTCCCGTCACGTTTTGTTGACCGCCGCCAATACCGTAATCTCTGGACCCGGGCGCTGGGTTCCTTTGCAGGCGCCTGTTGCTTCGCCACTCCCGAATAACCGAGATGTCTGCCCCGAAACCAGCCCGAGCTCTGTTCACCGATTTCAAAGTGTTCAGCGGTAGCGCCAACCTTCCTCTTGCCGAAGAGATCTGTTCAGCCCTGGGATGTCCTTTGGGCGAGATGATGATCAGGCGTTTTGCCGACGGTGAAACGCACCTCCAGATTGGTGAGAACGTTCGCGGAATGGACGTTTTTCTGGTCCAACCCACGTCCAGTCCCGTCGACCACCACATCCTCGAACTTCTGCTGATGATCGACGCGTTCAAGCGGGCGAGTGCGGAACGGATCACGGCAGTGTTACCCTATTATGGGTATGCGCGCCAGGATCGGAAAGATCGGCCGCGCATGCCGATTTCGGCCAAACTGGTAGCAAGTCTTCTGGAGCGGGCAGGAGCGAGCCGGATTCTGGCTCTCGATCTGCACGCCGCTCAGATTCAAGGCTTTTTCGACATCCCGGTCGATCATTTGTTTTCGGCACCGGTGATGATCGACTACTTCAGAGAACGGTACCGCCAGGAAGACCTGACGGTGGTGTCGCCTGACGCAGGCGGTGTGGAACGGGCTCGTTCTTTTGCAAAGCGTCTGAATTGTCCGCTAGCCATCATCGATAAGCGGCGGACTGACGTGAACGTAGCAGAGGTAATGAACATCATCGGCAACGTGAATGGCCGCCAATGCCTGATGGTGGACGATCTGGTGGATACCGCTGGAACGCTTGTGAAGGGCGTCGAGGCGCTGCTCGGTCAGGGTGCTAAAGCCGTGACTGCGTGCGCTACTCATGCGGTCCTCTCAGGTTCGGCGGTGGAAAAGATTAGCGCATCGCCGCTCGAAGAGTTGGTGGTGACGAATTCGATTCGTCATGAGGATCAGGCTGCCAGGTGCAGTAAGATCCGGACACTCTCGGTGGCGTCGTTGTTAGCAAGGGCAATTCAATCGATCCACGATGGTGGCTCGATCAGCACCTTGTTCATTTAAGTTTCGAGCTTCGCCGCAGGGCGAATAAATCAAGTCAGGGGCCGGTGCTCGGTGAGTGGTGGCAGGCAGCCGTCCTGGCGAAGAGGTGAAGGATGGTTAAAGATTTTAAAGTTGCCGCGCACGGAAGAGAATCCCGCGGCAAGAATGAAGCGCGCCGGTTGCGTGTGAAGGGTCTCGTTCCCGCGGTTGTTTACGGCGGGACGGAGGAGCCGGCCGCTGTTTCGGTCGATCCGAAAGAGATTACCAGGATTCTGAACAGCAGAACCGGGCACAATACGATTTTCCACTTGAGCATCACCGGGGCGGCTGACACTCCTGTGATGATCGTCGATTGGCAGCATGAGCCGATCAAGGAAGCGCTGCTCCACGTTGATCTGAAGCGCATCGATCTGAGCAAACGCATCACGGTCAAGGTTCCTGTTGTGACTCTTGGCGATCCCAAGGGCGTCAAGCTGCAGGGCGGTATCCACGAGATCGTTACTCGCGAAATCGAAATCGAGTGCCTTCCGAACGACATTCCTGAGCAATTTGAAGTGAATGTCGCCGACCTGTCCATCGGTCAAAGCATCCGTGCAGGCGATATCCCGCTGGTCGGATCCATGACGCTGCTGAGCCCTGCCGATGCTGTGATTTCGCACGTCGTTTCGCTCCGTGCTGAGGAAACCACGACGGCTGAGACCAGTGGCACCGCCGCTCCTGAGCCCGAGGTAGTGAAAAAGGGCAAGAAGGAAGAAGAGGGCGGGGAAGGGGCAGCGAAGAAGAAGTAATCTTAGTTCCTGCCTCGAACGGCTCAGCCCGGCTTGTTCCTTCCTGATCTGGCGACTAATAGAACGATGGGGGATGAAGATGAACGTTCCTCCGCCGTTTGTATCGCCGGGCTGGGGAATCCGGGGTCGCGGTTCGATGCAACTCCGCACAACGTAGGCTTCTGGATCGTGGATGCGCTTGCCAAACGCCACGACGTCCGCATGAAAGCCGAAGGCGAAAACCTGGTTGGAAGCGGCAGGATCGGAAACCGAAGTGTTCTCCTGGTCAAGCCGCAGACCTTCATGAATCTCTCGGGACAGGGCGTTGCGGCTGCGCTCCGCTTTCGCAAACTCGGCCCGGGTAATTTGGTGGTTGTTTACGATGAGCTCGACTTACCTTGGACTGCTCTGCGAATCAAGGTGGGCGGTTCGGCGGCTGGACACAACGGTGTCAAGTCGATGATTGGCTCGCTGAAGACAGATGTGTTTACCCGGGTTCGGGTGGGTATACGCCCGAATCACCCGGTGTCGGACGCAGCTAAGTATGTTCTTTCTCCTCTGGAGAGAGAATTGAAACTGGACGAGGAAGAGATTGTGTCTTATACCGCCGACGCAGTCGAATGCCTTGTCGCCGAAGGCGCCGAAAAGGCCATGGCGAAGTTTAATCGCCGCGCCCGAGGCATGACAAACGAGGAAGAATGAGAATCTACGAAGAGTTGTTCATTGTTCGTCCGGATGCGACCGACGAGGAGGTCGATCCGGTCATTGAGCAAGTGAAGAACATTGTGACCCACGCTGGGGGCACACTGGACAAGACCGAGAAGTGGGGCATTCGAAAGCTCGCTTACCGGGTCATGAAGCACGACGAAGGACAGTACATCCTGCTGCAGTTCACGGTCAACGCCGACACGGTTCGTGAGATCGAACGCCGCCTGCGTGTTGCCGATGTAGTGCTGAAGTTCCTGACAGTGCGCATTGACGAGAAGCTCAAGCGTATAGAGAAGCGGAAGAAAGCACGCGAGAAGCGCGCGGCCCGCAAGCCACCGCCAGCTCCTTCCATTCCGGCTATTGCTTCGCCGGCTCTGCCACAGGAAGCACCGGCACCAATTCCAGGTGCTCCGGCCCCTGGTGCACCGGCAGCCCCGCCACCGGCTGGTAATGAAGGCCAGCCAGCAGAGGAAAGGTAAAAGGAGATTCTCATGGCTGAACAAAGAGGCGGCCGCCCTATCGCGGCTTCACAGCGCCCCACCGGTGGGGACAAGGCAATTGCCACCGGAAAGAAGCAATACTTCCGTCGCAAGAAGGTTTGCCGGTTCTGCGTGGACAAGGTTGACGATATCAACTACAAGGACGCAAAGCTGCTGAACAGCTTCATCTCCGAACGCGGAAAGATCACGCCGCGCCGGATTTCGGGTGTTTGCACCCCCCATCAGAAGCGCCTGAGCGAAGCGATCAAGCAGGCCCGCAACATCGCGCTCGTGGCGTTTGCTTCCCGTGTCTGAGGAATCATCATCATGGAAGTAATTCTTAGAGAAGACGTCGAAAAAGTCGGCGCTCGCGGCACGGTGGTGAAAGTTGCTGATGGTTACGCGCGCAACTACCTCCTCCCCAAGCGCCTTGCGGTCGCCGCAACTGAATCGAACAAGAAGATCGTCGACCAGGAACGGGAAGCGCACCTCCGCCGGGAAGCGAAGCTCCAGACGGAAGCGGAAGGCCTGGGACAACTCCTTTCAAGCGTGGTCTTGACGTTCAAGCGGCGCGTGGGAGAGAACGATCAGCTCTTTGGTTCGGTAACGGCCAAAGATATCGCCGACGCTCTCGAGGCTCAGAAGTATCATGTCGAGCGTCGCCGCGTTCTGTTAGACGAACCGATCCATACGCTGGGCGAGCATACCGTCAACGTACGACTACATCGCGAAGTCACGACGCCGATCAAGGTCGTCGTCGAAGCTGAGTAGCTCGCTTTGATCCTCGACCCTGACAAGCTCCTAGAGGTACCTCCCAGTGAGGTGCTGATTGCTGCATCGAAGGGGCAGTTGGGGCTGGATCATCGCTTTCTTCATGCACTCCTGGACCGCACGGACGAGGCTTTCCCGGCGGTCCTGGAGTTTTCCCGCCGCAATCTTGCGGATGACCTTGTCGACCTCTCTCCGGACCTCATTCTGCTCTTCCGGCATTGGAAGCGGCCGGAGGCGGTGCCATTCCTTATTGATTACATCGAGGAAGACCCGACCGATGTGCCTGACGAGGCGATCGAAGCGCTAGTAGCAATCGGTGCGCCCGCTCTCGATCCGCTTTGGAAACTCTACGGCGAATTGGAAGAGGAAGACAGCGGTGAGATCGCATTCATCCTTGCCAACCTGGGCGTAAGAGACCCGCGCATCCTTTCCCTCCTGCTCGACCGCATCGCGTTCGACCTTTCGGACAGCGTGCTGCTGCTGGTATCCTACGGGGACCCAGACGCGATTGGCGCGCTCGAAGCGCAACTGGCGAAGCTTTCGGAAGAGAATGGGCAGCTCAAGAAAGAGATTGAAGAGGCCATCCGAACGCTCCGGGATTCAGGGCAATCAGCTTCCAATTCCGCGACGGAAGAGGCTGACATCTGGTCGCTCTACCCGGAAAAAGCCGATCTTCCGCTGGAACTCCTCGCACGCGATGAACGGCTGTCACTTCTCGATAGCGCCGCGTCTGCGGAGGTTAGGGCCGCAGCGGCAGGCTCTTTTTTCAATCTGGATCTTTCGGACGATGAACGCACCCAATTGCTGAATGCGGCGACTCACGACGCCGATCCTTCCGTACGCGCGCGGTGCTGGGAAGCTCTGATGAACAGCACGGAGAACGTTGATGTGATCAACGCCATGCTGAAGGCTCTGCGCAATCCGGAGCTTTCGACCGAGGAACGCGGCGGCCTGTCGGTCGGGCTTGCGCCCGAAACAGACCGCAACGAAGTTCGTGAGGCGATCGGCCAACTTTACTCCGATAACGCGGGACGCGCGAAAGCCCTGGAAGCGATGTGGCGGTCGTTGCATCCGTCGTTCCGGGATACGTTCGCACAGCATCTTGGTGACGCCGACGTTGAAGTGCGAAGAAGCGCCGTGTGGGGTGTAGGCTACTACGGCATCAAGTCCGAACTGGACCGGGTTCGAGCGCTGTTCGATGACGAAGATCTGCGTTCAGACGCGATTTTCGCTTACGCACTGGCCATGCCTGGTGAAACATCTCGAGGCAGAGTCAAAGGGCTTTTCGAGCGCGTCAAGAAGGACGCCCGCGGCCTGTCGGAAGTGGAAGAGGCTCTGGTCAAGGCTGCGCTCGACGAACGGTTGATGCTGGCGGGCAAAGAGCCTTTCTTCACCGCCGAAGAAGATTAGGTCGCTTCAGGCGCCTATTCCTTCTCCGCAGGCTCTCGCTTCACCTGTCGGCCGTTGTGAAAGACCATCTCGATCTTTTCGGTATTCGCGATATCCTTCGACGGATCGCCGTTCAGAACCAGCAGGTCTGCCTGTTTACCCGGTTGAATGGTGCCGGTCTTTTCGTCTATGTGAAGCATGGCGGCCGTTGATTGCGTTGCAGTATGGATCGCTTCGAGAGGTGATAACCCGGCCTCGACGAGAAGTTGTAATTCCCGATGCTCCGCAAATCCCGGCACGCGATAGGGATTTGCCCCAGAATCCGTCCCGAATGCCAATGGGACAGTGGCTTCCTGAAGCTTCTTGACATTCTCCATCGCAATTGCCAAGGCCCTTTTGTGTTTTGCGGTGGCCGGATCTTTTGCCACGCTATTCCGATAGGAATCCGACTCGACAGACGTCTTAAACGCCTGGTTTGAGACAAATTGGAAGAACGGGGATTTCAGCCATTCCGGATGCTCCGCAAAGCCGTAGAAGGACTCCTCGAGTTGCAGCGTGGGAATGTAGTAGACTTTCTTGCTTTTGATGAGGCTAACCGTATCAGCTTCGAGAACTCCGTCCCGTACACTGTGCGCGAGGATGTCGATCCCGTCCTCAACCAGCTTCTTCGCATCGCCTCGGTAGTAAACATGAGCCGCGACTCGCAGGTTGAGCTTGTGGGCTTCATCAATTGCGGCCGCCTCCACTTCCATGTTGGGTTGGGGAAGCTTCCCGAGATTGTCGTCCACCCACAACTTGATCAGGTCCGGAGAGTGCGTTGCCATCTCGCGGACCGCGGCGCGTGCTTGCTCCGGTGTCTTGGGCCGATATACCTGATCGGCGTCAACCTTCACCGGCGGAACGCCGTTCGGGACACCGATACCACGCCCCGCGGTCAGTACCGTCGCACCAGGCTCGTCACCTTTCTCCTGATCGGATCGAATCTGGTACAACAGGTCTTTGTTCATGCCTAACGAGATCACGGTCGTGACGCCGTAGTCCTCGTACTGAACAAGCTCCCGCATTACGTTTACCCCGGTGTAGTTGGACGATGCAACGGCTGTGCCTTTCACAAGCCCGACATGTCCGTGGCCGTTGATCAGGCCGGGAATCACGGTTTTCCCGGAGAGCCGAATCACTCTGGCGCCGCCTGCTGCCCCAACACCAGTTCCGGCACGAACGATCTTTCCGTTCTGGACAACGACGCTCGCGTGCTCCACCGGAGCACGGCCGGTACCATCGATCAGACGCACGTCGGATAGAACAAAGCTATTGTTCTGTCCGAGCGCGGTGAAAACGAAGAAGAAACTAGAGGCGAAAAGACGCTTCACGAGGTATATGACGCAGGAAACCTCTTATGTGAATCAGAGCGATCCAGATCAGAGTGAGCCGGCAGGTTCGGGCTCGCCCTGCAACACAGGTCGATTCAAGTTGCTATGGGATCGACCGTAGAGAAAGTAAACCGATAGCCCGATCACCATCCACGCAAATGCGGTCAGTTGGGTCCGATTATCGAGCGATACGATCATGCCGCTGCAGATCAGAATTCCGAGGATCGGCACGACTGGAACCAGCGGTGTACGGAAGGGACGGGCCCGCAAGGGATCCGAGCGTCGCATCAGCATCACTCCGATGCAAACGAGCACAAAGGCGAACAGCGTTCCGATCGAGGTCAGATCACCGGCGAGAGAGCCGGGGATAAATCCCGCGAATGCGCCGACAAACACAAAGAGAACCAGATTGCATTTGTAGGGCGTGCGGAAGCGTGGATGAATTTCGGAGAACAACTTCGGAAGCAGGCCGTCGTTCGCCATGGAGAAGAATACACGGCTCTGTCCCATAAGCATGACCAGGATGACGGACGAGAACCCCAAGAGGATCGCTACTGTAATTGCAGTCGCGAGCCAGCCGTAGCCCGGCATGTAGTGTTGAACCGCATAGGCAACGGAGGCCTCCTTACCTGCAATCTTGAACTCCTGCCAGTTGCAGACGCCGGTAAGGACATATCCGAACAGGATGTAAAGAACGGTGCAGAGCGCAAGGGAACCCATGATTCCAATCGGCATATCGCGGGCGGGATCCTTCGTTTCCTGTGCCGCCGTCGACACAGCATCGAAACCGATGAATGCGAAGAAGACAATCCCAGCGCCTCCCAGGACGCCGCCCCATCCGTGTTTAAAGAAGCCTTCATGACCCGATATAGTCGCGGGCACCAGGTAGGGGGTCAGATTCGCGTGACTCACGAACTGCCAACCGATGGCAACAAAGGCGATCACGATCGTGATCTTGATGACGACGATAACCATGTTCACCGAAGCGGATTCCTGGGTGCCCTTGATCAGCAGAATGGTCAGCAGCGCAAGAATCAGAAGGGCGGGAGCGTTGAAGATGCCGTGAGCCCCCGTGACGCTGGTCTCCATAGGGGAATGGCACCACTCGTATGGGATCCGCCCTCCCAGCAGGTTGTTTAAATATTCGCTCCAGCTGATTGCGACGGTGGCCGCGCCGAGCGCGTATTCGAGCACCAGGGCCCATCCGATAATCCACGCGACGAACTCACCCATAGTCGTGTACGCATAGGTGTAGGCACTCCCGGCGATTGGGATCATGGCCGCAAATTCGGCATAACAAAGGCCTGCGAAAGCACAGCCGATTGCCGCTACGATGAAGGACAGCGTTACCGCCGGCCCCGCAGCTTCGGCGGAAGCCGCCGCGGTACGCACAAACAATCCCGCACCAATAATGGCGCCTACACCCAGAGCAACCAGGCTCTTTGCAGTTAAGGTTCGTTTTAGGCCGCTCTCGGAAGCTTGCTGTAACAGCACGGACAAGGACTTCTTGCGAGTAAGGCTCATGGATATTCGATAGGCTAACAGAGACTTACCGAGGGAAGCAATGACGCCAGGCGGCCCTCACTTTCGCGAATTATTGCGGAATACTTGTTCGGGGTGCAAGGCGGAAGGCGGAAGCATCGTCGGTGCCTATCTCGAAGGGTGTGAACGACTTACTCGGGTAGTGGCTGTTAATATACCCGACCCAGATTAACGCTTGTTTTACCGGGGGACGTGGAATTTCCCGAGGAATACCCGCCTGGAGTTGCCGGCCCACGCCGACGACCTCCCCACGCTCACTGACAAGTAAAATCGCTGTTCCGCGTCGACCTTCCAGGTTAGCCGCCCAACCGACGATAGAAACGCCTCCTTGAACGTGCGTGATCCGAAGAATACCTCCGTCGGCATTGCTCACGTTAGGGAAGATGGACCGGAACTCCTGACGGAGGAATTGGAACTCACGACCGGCGAAGATCGATTTGTGCCGGGAACGGAGCATCGGCAGGTAATGCTCAATGAATTCCTGCTTTGGAAACACACTTCCGATAGAGGCCGGATCGAAAACGCCATTCTCCAGGCTCGCCGCGGCCCATTGCTGGTGGGAAACGTAGTTGTCATTCGTTCTCAGCCATCGGCCCAACCTGATCTGCATGAATGCTACGACCGCGACAGTCGCGATCAGAACGAGCCTCGGCGCGAATACGCGCCACTGATGCCGCAGCGACACGGCATAGACCAAAGGTACGCATGAAGCCCAGCCCAGCAGCGGCAACGTGAGGTAACGCGCAGCTTTGGCGTTGGAAAAGCCGGGATCGCCGACTTCGACCCGCGCCAGACTGGTCAGAGCAGCCGTGAGCAGAAGAAAGAAGAAATATCCAAACGCCACGGCCTCACAACGGGAGACGGAACGAGTGCGACGACGAAATGTGCTGATAAGGCAGGTGAGCCAAACGGCCAGGCTTAGCAGACCGAATGTAATGCCAAAAGTAGGATGCCTCAACACCCCGAACGGCATGCTGAGATAAGACAGGACGAATCCAAAGCAAGCGCCTGCGTGCCGGAGGGAGGCAAGTGACGGGGTACTTGGCCGGTGATAACCGACGAGAAAAAGCCCGACAGCCGCGACAGCCGATATCGCCAACGCGATAAGTCGACCCCGTGGCATACCTCGGCAAGCGGCCACGCTGAGCAGGATCGGCCACAGCAGGACTCCGTTGGCCGACGAAAACGTCCCAACAAATCCGCACGCAATCGAAATCGCGAGCAGCGGAAGCCTGGGGCTCGAAGCCGCCAGAAGTCCTGAAATAACGGCACATTGCAGGAGCGTCCATTGCAATAAAAAAGGCGTCCCGAGAACAAAAGCGGTCAAGGGCCATCCGGCGATCACGCCGCCGAGCAACAGCGCTCGAAGCTTAGCTTGACCCGGTGCTTTTACGCCACGCCAGAACGTGCAACCGAGAAGAACAACGGTCGCCAGGTAACAGGTGAAGCTCGCGATGAGCGGCAGGACTTGGTTCCCGGAAAACCACAGCTCATCGGCTGCAAAAACGAGCTCAGGAAAGATGATACGGTGCTCATTGTGCTGACGCCAAAGCCAAGTCCAGTCGCCGGCCTCCATTGCCGGCAGATCCTCAATGACTCGCCAGTAATCTGAAACCGGAAGAGGGTTGTAGTAGCGAAGAATGCGGCTGACCGTGGAAAACCAGTTGAAACCGCACCAGCAGACCAGCAGGAGCAGTATAGCTTTGCTCAGGACATCGCCGCGATTCCGATGGGGTCCAGTTTCCAAGTTCTACGCGAGGTGCTAGCGTCGCGAGCTAAGATCAGTTCGTCCGTCGCAACCATTCGGTCGCCAACGCTGCAACGTACTCGAGTTGATCGGGAACTATGCCGGCAACGGTGGCAACCGAGTCGGCTCCTGCCTCCAACACGCCAGCCACGTTTGCAAGCGTGATGCCGCCGATGGCAACCAGCGGTTTCTTTGTTAGTCTGCGAAGCGAACGGAGGCCGTCCGGACCGACTACAGGATCAGGCTGGGCCTTCGATTTCGTTGCGAAGATCGGCCCCAGGGCCAGATAGTCGACAGGGGCCTCATCCCCGGCCTCCAATTGAAAACCGTTGTGAGTGGAGAAACCGATGATCCCCTCAGACATGATCTTCCGAGCGGCTGCGGGAGGCAAGTCCGTCTGGCCCAGGTGCACGGCCGCGTCGAGAAGGTTCGCGAAATCCACTCGATCATTGATTACAAAAAGCGCGCCGGCATCGCGGGCCAGCGCGGAAATTGATTTCGCTTCGTCGAAGTGGGTCTGCGTCCAACGCTCTTTATGGCGGTACTGCAGAATGCGCACTCCGGCCGAAAGGAGAGCGTCGCTGAACGCCATAGCCGACCAACCCCTCTGACCGAGCGTCTCAGTATCCAGGATGGGGTAAAAGCGAGGGAGCCGAAAAGCTTCTGGTGAAAGAGACAAGTCAGTGAGCGCCGGTTGGGGTGGATTCCGATCCAGCCGCTTCGGCGAACGGAACCTGTTTGGTGATCTGAATACCAAAGCCCTCGAGACCCACGATCTTTCGGGGATGGTTCGTCAGCAGATGGATTGTGGAGAGGCCAAGGTCGGAGAGGATCTGAGCGCCAACCCCCGTATCGTGTTGTACCGGCTGATGCCCAACGTTCGGAATGAAAGCCGACTGATTTCGTCCATGCGTCAGCAGTTCCCGATGCCCGTCACGCGCAACGGTCGGCAGGCCGGACCCCGATTGATGCAGATAAAGGAGAACGCCGCAATTCGCTTCCGATATTTCGCGGAGAGCCTTTTGAATCAACTGTTGGCAATCGCAGTCGAGTGAACCGAAAACGTCGCCATAAACACAGCGGGAATGGACGCGGACCAGAACATCCCGTTGACCCCGAACCTCACCATGCACAAGAGCAAGGTGCCCTTCGCCGTCGATCTCGCTGCGGTACTGGATCGTCTTGAAGTCCCCGAACTCTGTCCGGATATGCCCCTCTGCTTCTCGCCGGACCAGCTTCTCCGTTTGGGTGCGGTAGCGGATCAATTCCGCCACCGAGATCATCTTGAGTCCGTATTGCCGGCAGAATCCGGCAAGTTCGGGAACGCGAGCCATGGTGCCATCCGCGTTCATGATTTCGCAGATCACCCCGCCCGGGTTTAGTCCAGCGAGGCGCGCAAGGTCGACAGCGGCTTCGGTCTGCCCGGATCGTACGAGCACGCCACCGGCGCGTGCACGAAGAGGGAACACATGCCCGGGGCGCGCCAAATCCTGGGGCCGGCATTCCGGCCGAATGGCAACTCGGATGGTATGTGCGCGGTCATAAGCGGAGATACCCGTGGTCACGCCTTCCGCCGCATCGATCGCTTCGCAAAATGCTGTCCCAAACCGCGCCGTGTTCACCGGTGACATCGGCTGAAGATCCAGGCGATCGCAGATTTCAGGCGCAAGTGCAAGGCAGATCAACCCTCGGCCCTGGGTCGCCATGAAATTGATGGCTTCCGGCGTGATCTTTTCTGCCGCTATGGTCAGATCGCCTTCGTTTTCGCGATCTTCATCATCAACGACGACAACGATCTTGCCCTGGCGGAAATCATCGATCGTCTCTTCGACGGAGGCAAAGATCGCTTCAGTTTGGGAAGCCGCACTCATTCAGGAGTTCAGCAGCTACGACGCCACCGCCACGCCGTACTTCTCATACCACGGCTTGGCGGAACGGATTGCTTCGTTCACTGCAGCGATGTTCTTCACGCCCTGGTCCTGCAACCAGTCTTCAAGAGCCTTGGCGCCGGACTTCGCATAGGCGGGGATACCTTCCTTCCACGTGGCACGTCCGCAAAGCACACCGGAGTAATCCGTGCCCGCTTCAGCCGCCATGTTCAGCGACTCCACAAATTGCGCATTGCCTACTCCAGCGCTGAGATAGATAAACGGCTTCTGTGCAACATCTGCGGCACGCCGGTACTCATCGAGAGCTTCTTTTCGCGTATAGGCGGCCTGTCCTTTGAATACGCTGCTCCCTTCGACGAACTCGGCATTCACAGGCACTTCCACCTTGAGAACGTCGACCTTGTACTGCGGCTTGCCGAACTCTTTCATGGAGCCGATCACCACCTCGGGCTTTGCCTTGGCATACTCGAAGCCCTTCTCGTCGCCTCCCTTCGGGTCGTACCCGACGAATTCAAGGAAGAACGGAATGTCGTAGGTCTCGCACTCGGCTCCGATGCGCTCGATGAAGGCGTGCTTGATGTCGTTGACGTCCTGCGCGTCGAAAGGCGAATAGTAGATCAGGATCTTGACCGCATCTGCGCCGAGTTCCTTAATGCGTTTGACTGAGAGATGGGGCAGAAGATCAGGTAGGCGGCCTGGCTTGGTATTGTCGTAGCCGCTTTCTTCATAAGCCAGGAGCAGTCCCGTATTCTTTTTCCGGGCTTGTGCGGCAGGGATTCCGAACTCCGGATCCAGCAAAATCGCGCTTGCATGTTGCGTCAGCACCTTTGAGACGGCGACTTTGAACTCGCTCATCATCTCGTCGGTGACTGCCTTCTGATCAACACCCTTCGCAGAAGCAATGCTTTTGCGTAAACTTCCGCGTTGATCCATTGCCGCCGCGGCGATCACGCCCTTGTCATTGGAAAGTGCTTGGAAATGTTTGATTTTGCCTTCGGAAAGCTGCATCGTGTTCCCCTCCGGAACAGGTGAATGAATCGAGTTCAGTATACCGAAGGGCGCGGTTCGCACCACCGTTCCACGCGGCGCCAATACTTGTTTGCAACGCCTACGTCGCGCAGTATTTGGGCACGGAGCTCAACAGGGCTGGGGAACTGGCGCTCGCTGCGCACATGGTGTAGAAAGTCGACAGCAATGGCTGCTGGAGAGGGCGCTTCGAAGGGGCTCAGCAGATAGGTCTCAATCGTGAAATCCTCGCCGCCGAACGTCGGCCGTGTTCCCACATTGGTGATCGACTGCCAGTGTCGCGACCCGGAGAGTTCTCTCGTCCGAGTCACATAAACGCCAGGAGGCAAGACCTGATTTGGAGCAGGACGCAGATTCAGTGTGGGCACCGTCTGCTTCGAGCCGATTCCTTGTCCGGATACGACCGGTCCTGACAAAGAAAACGGACGTGCGAGGAGCCGATTTGCGCGGACGATTCGTGCGGTCTCGATGTAGCGCCGCACGCTTGTACTGGAAACTACTTCGCCGCGGTAGACAACCGGTTTCAGGCAATGTGCAAAGTATTGGTGGGTAACTCCGAGTTTTCGAAGGGTTTCGCAATCGCCCGCCTTCTTGTTTCCGAAACGGAAGTTCTCGCCAACGAATACGGCTCTGGCGCGCAGCGTGCCCGCCAGGATGCTCTCGACGAACTGTTCGGGAGACAATCGCGCAACAGATGCCGTGAAGGGCAGGACTTCGATGTGCGTGACTCCGGCCGCACGCAACAAACGCAGCTTCTCCTCATGGCTACAGATCTGGCGCGGAACCCGGTCCGGTGCGACAACTGCCGTCGGATGAGGGTCAAAAGTCAGAACGGCCGGTTCGAGATGATGCTCTTTCGCGAACCGAATCACTTCGCCGAGGAGAGCCTGATGTCCACGATGAACGCCGTCGAAGTTGCCAATCGCGACCGCACGCCCCTTGCCGGCCGAATGAGTTTCGCTCAACGCTCGTCTCCATAACCGATTGGGATCTCCAGCCCGTCAAAGGCCATGTGCACGTTCACGGGCAGCGTCCCTTCCACTTGTGCGTGAAGTAAGTCGTGCGAAATGTGTGTGAAATAAGCCCTTTGCGGCTTGAGTAGCTCCACCGTTCTGAGCGACTCCTCAACCGTAGAGTGTGTGGGGTGTGGGTTATGCCGAAGCGCGTCCAGGAATAGAACATCCAACCCACGAAGTTTGTCCAGGCTTCCCTGCGGGATGGCGCTGTGATCAGTGAGGTACGCGCAGTCGCCGAACCGAAATCCGTGGATGATCGTCCGGCCATGGGAAATGGGAATGGGTGTAATTTCAATGCCCGCAACGACAAACGGTTCATCGTCAAACAGGTTCGGGCACAATCGCGGGCGGCTCGATTGTGACGGGGACGCATCGAAAACATACCGGAAAGTCCGCTCGATCGTCTCCCATGCATCTTTGGCTGCAAAGATGGGTATCCCTTGTTTTTGCATGAAGTTGAACGGTCTAATATCGTCTAGACCTAGAATGTGATCCGCGTGTGCGTGGGTGTACAGGATCCCGTCAATATGGTCAATGCCGTACCGCAAAGCCTGGTAACGCAGATCGGGCGAGGTATCGATCAGGAGGCGCTTGTCTCCAAGCCGAAGAAGAACGGACGGGCGAAGGCGGCGATCACGGCTATCGGTCGACGTACACACTTTGCAATGACACCCGATCATGGGCACGCCCACGCTGGTGCCAGAGCCGAGCACGAGGATGGAGGCGTGCTCGAAAGGATTGAGCATCTATTCTGTCTTTGAGCCCTTGCCGCCGTCGGAAGTGATGATGAGCGGGCCTGTGTCTTTCCCCTTTTCCTCAACCGGCGGCGGTTCTTTACTGCGGTCCATCTCGTCCGAAATCTGCACGTAGCGGAAACGAAGCTCGGTCAACCCGTTCTCCAGCAGGCGCTGTTCTTCCACGGTGAGATTGCCTTTGGTCTTCTCGCCAAGCATTGCGAGCAGGTCGATGGAGTGCCTTGCCAGCGGTAGATTCGGCTCGGGCGGTTCGTCTTCGCCGCCCAGATCAATGAGGCCAAGCTGCACTTGAGCTTGCATGAGGATGGATTCGACGAGGAACAAGAAATCGGCTGGAGGAATAGGAAATTGCGATGGATCGGCGGCCACTTTGTACGGCTCCCATCGCTATTTTGTCAAATGGCGCGCCGACCCCTCCTCGCGATGCAGTTTGCCTCTCCTCGCTATAGTCGGGACATGCCGGAGTCGATCGACGACGCAGGAGAGAAGTTTCGCGAGTTAGTGAGCCTGATGGCCCGGCTCCGGGCGCCGGGTGGGTGCCCGTGGGATCGGAAACAGACTTTTGATTCCATCAAGCCATACACGTTAGAAGAAACGTACGAGGTCCTGGATGCAATCGACAGCCGTGACTGGGCGGGTCTGACCGAAGAACTGGGCGATCTGATGCTGCAGCCCGTGTTTCTGGCCGCAATCGCGGAAGAGCAGGGCCTGTTCAGCATTGCGGATTCGCTTCAGGCAATCAACGAGAAGCTGGTGCGACGCCACCCTCACATCTTCGGGAGTGCTACGGCCGAGACTGCTGAGGACGTAAAGACCCGTTGGGACCAGATCAAAGCGCAGGAGAAAACGGCAGCGGGCGCGCCCCCGGCGGGTTCAATCCTGGAGAGCACGCCGCGAAGTCTTCCGGCGTTGGTGGAAGCTCACAAAATCTCAGCCAGGGCCGCCGAAGTTGGCTTTGAATGGCCAAATGTTGATGGCGTGCTGGAAAAACTGATAGAAGAAAGCAGAGAACTGAGCGAGGCCGCGGCGCGGAATGACGCGCGCGAAATCGAGCACGAAATCGGCGACCTGCTATTCACGCTCGTCAATCTGGCGCGTTTCCACAGCATTGATCCGGAACAGGCGCTACGCAAAACAAACGCGCGCTTCCGGCAGCGGTTCGCGTTCCTTGAGCAAAAAATCGCTGAGGAAGGCGGCGAGCTTCGGGAGACATCGCTCGACCGCATGGAAGAACTTTGGCAGGAAGCAAAAACACACGAAAAAGCCGTCTTAGGACTTGCCGGCCCGGAGCCTCGCTGAGACTTTCTCAACCTCGCGCATCAGCCGAAGCGTGTTCCCGCCATAGATTTTGCGGATGTCGGCAGGCGAGTAACCCTTGAGCAAGAGCGCCCGAGTCAGATTCGGGAATTTCGAAACATCATCCAGTCCCTCCGGGGTGCAGGTGATGCCATCGAAGTCAGTTCCAATCCCAATGGCATCGATACCGGCGATCTGGCGAACGTGATCGATATGGGCGACAAGATCGTCGAGTGTCGCCCGTACCGGCGCGTCCTTCGGAGCGTCGGCTGACTTCTGCGAGATGAAGTTGCAATAGATGTTCATCTGAATGACTCCGCCCTTCTTCGCGAGTGCGCGGATCATGTCGTCTGTCATGTTGCGGGGTACGTTCGTTAAGGCGCGGCAGGCTGAATGAGACGCAATGATCGGGGCCTCGCTGGTCTCGAGTGCGTCATGAAACGTCTTATCGGCCACGTGCGAGATATCGACCATCATGCCCAGGCGGTTCATCTCGTGCACGATGTCTTTACCAAGCGGCGTCAGGCCGTTGTGGTGCTGAACTTTGTCGTTCGTTATGTCCCCCGAAGAATCGGCCCAGCTATTCGTGTTCCAGTGGGTCAAGGTCATGTAGCGGACCCCCAGCCGGTAGTAGTCGCGAAGCAATCGCGGGCTGTCTTCAATTGCGTGTCCGCCTTCCAGTCCCATAAGGGCGGCAATCTTCCCTTGCTTATGGGCCCGCTCGATATCCGCGGCAGTAAACGCCTGTTTGAACTCTTTGGGATAACGATCGATGATGTCGTGCTGCACCGTATCGATCATCTGCAAGGCGCGATTCGCCGAATGATTGCCCTCGACATACGTTGCCGCAACATAAACAGAAAAGAAAACAGCGCCAACACCGCCGGCACGCAGCCGCGGAATGTCCGTATGGTCTTTGGGAGCGTTCGCAATATCTGTTCCGTCGACCGTAAAGGAGGGCGTGTCGTTATGTGTGTCGATCAGGATGGCTGATTTCCTGATCTTCTCGACCTCTCGGTCCAGTTTTTTACCTTCCGGCACCTTCGGGTACCCAAGGGAAGCGATGAGAAATGCTAAGGGAAGGAACGCGAGACGTCGGATCAACTTTTCAGAATACAATCGAGATAGCTCATGAAAGAAGCCGTGTTTGAGTCTTCTGCGCCGGCGGCTATGTCCGGCGAGGCAAGTTGGCGCCGGTACGCCGTTGCTGTGTCCTCGATTCTGCTGGGAATCATTTTCCTGGTTTCGGGAGGCTGGAAAGTTCTCGACCCATTCAAGATCGGCGAGGTCCTGGAACAAGCGAAGGTGCCCGCCGGATTGGGTCCGATCGGCGCTTCGGTTCTGGGCACGCTTGAGTTGTTCACCGCGTTCCTGCTATTTACCCCCAAGTACAGGAAGCTGGGCGGGCTGCTCGGCTCAGCGCTGATGATCTTCTTCCTCGGATGGGTTGCGTATTACTACAACGATTTAGTGGGGAAAGACTGTGGTTGCTTTCCGATCATTAAGCGAGCAGTTGGCCCGGGCTTCTTCGTGAGTGACGGCATCATGTTGCTGTTCGGATTGATTGCGGCGGCGTGGGGTCCCGCACTCAGAAGGCTTCGTGCTCCTGCCTTGGCACTAGTGACGCTCGCTGTGCTGGCAGGCGCCAATTTTGCCTTCGGCGCCCTGCAGCGCAGGAACGTTGAGATGCCATATCCGGTAGCAGTGGAAGGCAAACCAACCGATCTCCGCACAGGTAAGGTCCTTCTTTTCTTCTACGATCCGATGTGTTCGCATTGCGATGCTGCTTCGAAGTTCCTCTCCACGCTCAGTTGGAAAGACACTCGCATCATTGCTATTCCAACCAATGATCCGCAGTTCGCGAAAGACTTCCTGCGTGATACAAAGCTGAAGGCGGATACCAGCCTCGATGTGGCGAAGCTGCGCGGAAAGTTTCCGTTCGTGAATCCGCCATACGGAGTGGCCCTGGTGGACGGGAAAGTGAAAGAAAGCTTTGGACAGGCGCAGTTCAATGCACCTTCGCCCGCGACGGTACTGCTCATAATCTTCCTGTGTCGGTTGAAGCACCCGCACGTCGGCGAACCCGAAGTGTTTTAGGAGAAACAGGAGGGCGTTCAATGAAGGGACCAGGGCAACGCTGGTTGAGCCGCCCTCTCGTCCAGCCGGATAGTCGGGCGTGAGAGCGAAGGTCCCTTCAACCGGCCGCAGATTCTGGTAATTCCCGTCCTCGATACGGCCCTTTACGTCGTAGGGAAAGACTTGCGTCTCAATCAAGATGTGTCGACGGCACATTTGTGACGCCAGCCGCAGCACATGAATGGGATCTTCCATGTGATAGATCAGGCCGTAGACGAGTACGAAATCGGAGCGCCACTTTTCGTTGAAGGTCATTGTCTGCAGATCTGCAGACACGTATTCCACATTCCGCAGACCCAATGCGCTTGTGATCAGCTGGGCAGCTTCCAGGCTTTCACGCCGGATCTCAAAGCCCCGCACAAATGAGAAGTGCCGGGCAAGCTCAATTGAGAAATAACCTTCGTGAGAAGCGAAATCCGTGGCCGTGAGGTGCGCCGCATCCGGAACGTGTTCGGCGATGACTTCCTGAAGATGGCGCCGGCGGCTGTAATGCACCGGGCGCCAGTCTGCCGGCACGTCGGTGCGCGTCTGGGTGCCGTCGGGCAGGTCGAATTCGTAGAACCAGGTGCGCTCTTTGACGGCGTTGAGCTTTTCAGAGTCGTATTTTCCCGTCGTCCCGGAAGCCTGCATCTATGAAGAGAACAGGATACCGAATAGAACCAGACGCCACGTCCTTTCAGACGTGGCGCTTCAGACCCTTGCCGGGAGCCACGTTCTCGACGAGTTTTCCATCTCTGACAACAGGAACTCCGTTTACGAGCACATACGGAATACCTTCCGAATACTGCCCTGGATTTTCAAATGTCGCCTTGTCGATCACCCTGGCCGGATCGAAGACCGTGATGTCTGCATCCGCCCCGACCCGTATGCGACCTTTATTTTCGAGCTTGAGGCGCTGAGCCGGAAGAAAGCTCATCTTGCGCAATGCCTCCATGAGAGGCAGAACGCGCTCTTCTCTCACGTATCTTCCGAGGACACGGGCATAGCACCCGGCGGCTCTCGGGTGTCCCTTACCTTCCTCGAGGATGCCGTCGCTCGCGATCATGACTGTGGGATCTGCCATCGCGAGTTTCACCACAGCTTCCGGAATGCTATGGATCGCAACCATGCCGCCCTGTCGCCGGTAACGCTCGAAAGACTCTTTGGTCAGACGCTCGCCGGTTGCAGCCCACTGCAGGTCCTTGTACGTGATGCCACCCTGATGCTCCTGCCAGCCCGGGTTGAAGACAGCCGAGGACAGGTCCGTCATCCCGGCGGTATACGAATACGCTTCTGTGCTCACATCGAGACCATGCTGTTTCGCTCCGGCGATCATGCTCAGCGCAAGTTGCGTTTCCCCTAGAGCCAGGCTCGTGATGTGGACGATGTGGAGAGATGCGCCGGTCGTGAGCGCATCAGCGAGTACCTCCTGAATGGCATCGATCACGCCAGGTTCAACGGGTCCGCCATTTCGCATGTGAACGAAAGAAGTTGCTTTAGCTGCGCTAGCGGTCTGGAACACCTGAAAAATCTGTTCGCGCGTGTCGTGGGGAACGTAAGCGATTCCCAGTCCCACACCGAGTGCTCCCTCCGTTAAACCTTGCCGGATGTGGGCCAGGATCTCCCGTTGCTGTTCGGCTGATGGCGCATTTTCCGCGGCGCGGTCGCGCGGCAGCAGCCTGCCCGAGTCGTGCATGACGGCAATGCTTGCGGGTATGTGTCCGCTGCTTGCCCCGAAATTGACCAGCGCTTTCCCGGCTCGTTCCGCGTACCAGGGCGCGACAGGCCATGCGCCCACTTCCAACTCGAGAGCCGTGGTGACGCCGTCGCGGGCCTTAAAGCGGTAGTTTTCGGGCGTCTGCCCGTGCGAATGCAAGTCGATGAAACCGGGGGCAGCGACTAAGCCCTTCGCGTCGATCACGGTTTTGGCTGAAAGAGTGCCCTGTGAGATGGCTGCAATCCGACCGCCGCGTATCCCCACACTTCGAATTGCGTCGAGGCCGCTCTCGGGATCCATCACCCGTCCGTTGACAATTGCGACGTCGAACTCCTGGGGCAGTGCAGAGCAACACACGACCAGAAACAGGCAAAACCGGAGAATCCACATTCCGCTGATCATACTTCGGAAGCTTCTGGGGCGAGTCGAAGTATCGTAAAGTATCGGCGCAAGACATCCCATCTGGCGGGCCATCGCGGGCATTTCAGCCCTGTTGTTCTTCGCCTGCGTTTTATCGGACGCACACGACCTGATCACGACCAAACTCACGTGGAGCCGTGAGATCTCACGCGTCGTGATACCGAAGTGCGGCGGGTGTCACCGGGACGGCGGAGCCGCATTCCCGCTCACTACTTATGAGCAGCTGCGTCCCTGGGCTAAGGCCATCAAAGAACAGGTCCTGGAGCGTCAAATGCCTCCCGTAGCGGCCGTAAGAGGTTTCTCTGACCTCCAGGAAGACGAATCGCTGACGCAGGAACAGATCGGCCTTATTGCCGCCTGGGTTGAGGGAGGCGCGCCCGAGGGGGATCGAGCCTTGTTGGCTCCTGAACTGGAACCGAAATCTGCGCGCAAGTCTCCGGTGGTTGCTGCGAACGGAGCCTTCCATGTTGCCGGGATCCGGGTCTTAGAGCAGAAATCGACGTTTGTCGGCCTGAAAGCTGCGGGGCTGGCCGAGGGCGCCAGTCTCCGAGCAGTGGCTGAATCCCCGGATGGGACGGTCACTCCTTTGGTCTGGCTTTACAAATATCGGAAGCAGTTCGACCGCCCGTACTATTTCCGTACCCCGCTGACATTCCCAGCGGGAACAAAGATCATCACTGATCCCGCGGCATCGGGCAGCATCGCTCTGTTGCAGGGCACTGCGGAGGAACGACAAAGGCCGGTTGTGGCAGGGAATGAACCCGCGCTCGTCAAACAAAGCATCTCTGTGCTTGCAAAGCCCGGTGCAACTCCACTCGACTACGTTTGCCCCATGGATCCGGACGTCCGTTCGGACAAGCCCGGCAGATGTCCGCGCTGCGGGATGGAATTCAAACTCGGCATTCCGGATGAGCGCGACTACCGGATGGAAGTGAACGCGCCGTCCAAGCTTCGTTCCGTACAGCCGGCGCAGCTTGAGTTTCGATTCCGGGATGGAAAAACCGGGGCTACCGTTCGAAACTTCGAGATCATGCACGAGAAGCTGTTTCACCTTTTTGTCATCAGCAATGACCTGAAACATTTCGAGCACGTCCACCCGGCCTCGCATCCGGACGGCACATTCACAATCGAGGAACGGTTCCCGCACGCGGGCATGTATCGTCTCGTCGCGGATGTCTATCCCACTGCGGGAACACCACAACTTCTCTCGCGACCGGTTTTCGTCCCATCCGGCCCGAACGGAGCTGTGTCTCTGAGTGACACCAAACTCAGTCCGGACGAAGGGGTCCGACACGGCGAGAACACGGACGTGCAGTTGCTGACACAGGGCCTGAACCCAATTGCCGGAACCAAAACACATCTGAGCTTCCGCTTCAATACTGCCGAAGGAATGCAGATGTATCTAGGCGCCTGGGCACACATGTTCATAGCAAGCGACGACACGCTGGATGTTCTTCACGAGCATCCTGTGATCGGAACGGGAGGGCGAGAGATACAGTTCGACATCATCTTCCCTCGTGCCCGCACATACAGGGTTTGGATTCAATTTCAAAGAGACAACGTTGTGAACACGGTCGCGGTGAACATTCCGGTTATTACCCTCGAACAGGCGTTCGCGACCAGCAGCTCCCGCTGAGTCACTCGTTCAGGTTGTAACCGAGCAGCGACTCGCGGTACCAAATTACTTGCATTTTGCAAGTGATGCTGATAACGTGACCGGTGTGCCTGACCACGAACGGGACGAACCGCGATCCGGCTGCCCTGTCAGTATGTCGCTGGAAGTGTTCGGCGACCGATGGTCGTTGCTCATCGTCCGGGACCTGATGGTGCGTGGTTACCGGAGTTTCAAGGAGTTCGCCGAGTCGGGCGAGGGCATCGCAAGTAATGTTCTGGCGGATCGCCTGAAAAAGCTGCAACGTGCCGGAATCATTGTTGCGAACGAGGAACCTACAGATTCCCGCCGCGTTCACTATGAGCTCACGGAAAAGGGAATCTCACTGGCGCCCGTTCTCCTTGAGCTACTGATTTGGGCGGCTCGTCACGAACAGACCGGGGCACCTTGCGCGGTCATCGACCACATGGAAAGAAATCGCACACAGGTACTCGCTGAAGTTCGGCGCCGATGGAGGGATAAGGATCGCACGCCGATATTGCCAAGGTTTGAAGAAGGGAAGAAGGAGAAAGGAACAGAACGGAATGAACAAGGTTCGAGTACTCGTCGGAACGCGAAAAGGGGCGTTCGTCTTATCGGCGGACGGAAAACGTAAGGACTGGACCGTGGAGGGTCCCCACTTCGCGGGTTGGGAGATCTATCACATGAAGGGGTCTTCCGCAGATCCGGACACCATCTACGCGTCACAGTCGAGCGGCTGGTTCGGCCAGGTTATGCAGCGTTCAAAAGACGGCGGCAAGACTTGGAGCACAGTCGGTAATCAGTTTCCGTATGACGGGGTGCCGGGAACGCACCAGTGGTACGACGGAAAGCCCCACCCATGGGAGTTTAAGCGCGTCTGGCACCTTGAGCCTTCCTTGAGCGATCCCGAAACCGTGTACGCGGGAGTAGAAGATGCCGCGCTGTTTCGTTCGTCGGACGGAGGAAATAGCTGGACCGAACTTTCGGGATTGCGAAAACACGATACGGGTTCGAGGTGGCAGCCGGGAGCCGGCGGGATGTGCCTCCATACAATTCTCCTCGATCCTGTTGATCCTCAGCGTATCTACATTGCGATTTCCGCGGCAGGCGTCTTTCGTAGCGATGACGCCGGTTCCACATGGCGGCCCATCACGCGCGGCCTGAACTCGAACTTCCTTCCAGACCCGAAGGCTGAAGTCGGTCATTGCGTGCACCGGATTGCTCTGCACAAGTCGCGTCCGGAGACGCTCTTTATGCAAAAGCATTGGGACGTCATGCGAACCGACGATGCCGGCGAAAACTGGTATGAGGTGAGTGGGAATCTCCCTACGGATTTCGGTTTCGTCATCGATGTTCACGCGCACGAGCCGGAAACGATCTATGTTGTTCCGATCAAGAGCGATTCCGAGCACTTCCCGCCGGACGGAAAGCTCCGGGTGTTTCGAAGCCGAGCCGGCGGAAACGAGTGGGAACCTCTCACAAACGGTTTGCCTCAGGAGAACTGCTACGTCAACGTACTGCGTGATGCCATGGCCATCGATTCGCTGGACGACTGCGGCGTTTACTTCGGAACAACAGGCGGCCAGGTGTATGGTTCGAGCGATGGTGGCGATACCTGGGCGCCGATCGTGCGTGACTTGCCCGCGGTACTTTCGGTTGAGGTGCAAACACTGACATGATCCGCGTGCTGCTTCCGGCTCACTTGCGCAACTTGGCGCAGGTTGACGACGAGATCACGCTTACTGTTGATGGACCAGTCACGCAGCGATCGGTCTTAGACGCGCTCGAGACCTCTTACCCGACGCTTCGTGGCACAATCCGCGATCACGGCACTCAACAGCGCCGGCCGTTCATCCGATTCTTCGGTTGTTCTGAAGATCTTTCTCACGAATCGCCCGACACGTTGCTGCCGGACAAGGTGGCGGATGGCACCGAGCCCTTTCTCGTTGTTGGTGCCATAGCGGGAGGCTAGGCGGTCGCGAAGGATCGAATGTCGCGGGTGGGTACACTAAGCCCTTGACGCGAGTTCGTTATAAGGTCGTGGCGTTCACCATGACGCTGGCGGCGGTGACCTATCTGGATCGGGTCTGCATTTCGATTGTGGCTCCGAGCATTATGCGCGATCTGAAGCTGTCACAGATCCAGATGGGTTACGCGTTCAGTGCCTTCACGCTGGCATACGCGATTTTTGAGATCCCTACGGCGCGGTGGGCAGACAAAATCGGCAGCCGGAAGGTCCTCACGCGCATCGTCCTGTGGTGGTCGGCCTTCACGATGGCCACCGCCGGGGCGTTTAGCTACGTCTCCCTGCTGGTCGTACGATTTCTGTTCGGGATAGGCGAGGCCGGTGCGTGGCCGAATGCGGCGCGCGTATTCGCCCGTTGGATTCCGGCTCGGGAGCGGGGACGTGTCCAGGGCTTGTTTTTCGCCGGCGCCCATCTTTCGGGCGGCCTGACCCCAATTGCCGTCGCGTATCTCGCCACCTTTCTCCACTGGCGCACGATCTTCCTCTCACTCGGATCAGTGGGCGTCTTTTGGTCCGTGGCGTGGTTCGTCTGGTTTCGCGACGAGCCGCGCGATCACCCGAGCGTCTCACCTGCCGAAGCAGACATGATCGAAGCCTCCCGAGGACTTCCGCCGGGCCATGCGGGTTCGTGGAGAGAAGTGTTGAAGACGAGGAGTCTCCTCCCGCTCTGCCTGCAATACTTCGCAAACACTTATGGCTTCTTTTTCTTTATCAGCTGGTTGCCAACGTACCTCGAGAAATCACGGGGGATGGCAAGTGTGGAGCTAGCTCTCTTTGCAGGGCTGCCGCTGCTTTTGAGCGTGGTCGCGGATATAACCGGCGGGCTCACAACCGATGCGTTGTCAAAGCACTTCGGGTTGCGTGTTGGACGCTGCGGTGTAGGAGCGGTGGCTTATCTTCTCGCCACGGTGGGTATGGCGGCGGGAACTCTGGTTGGGAATGCGCGGCTTGCGGGGATCCTGATCGCTACGGGTGGTGCCCTCTCCATGTTTACGCTTGCTCCGGCATGGGCGACGGCAATCCACCTGGGTGGTAAGAATTCGGGTGCCTTGAGCGCGACCATGAACACAGCAGGCCAGATCGGCGGCATGCTTAGCCCCGTGGTTCTTGCTTACATCGTTCAGAAGTGGGGCAACTGGAGTCTCCCGCTTCACATCCTGTCAGGGTTGTATCTGATGGCCGCAGTGAGTTGGTTGCTTATCCACCCGGAGCGTGCTGAAGATGATACAACTCTCCTAAGTGCTTAAGACTCTCGATATCCTGCTCGGGCTCTCGGTAGTGATGCTGATGGTCAGCTTGATCGTCACTGTAATCACCGAGGCCGTGACCAGCCTCTTGCAAATGCGTGGGAAGCACCTGCTCGAAGGCGTCATCGGTCTCCTCAAGCAAGTGGACCGGGAATTCCCGGAACATGTCGTGGACGCCGTTGGGACGGCGATCCTGACTCATCCCCTAATCCGGTCGAAGGGCTGCCGATTCGGTACGGTCATCCACCGTGAGGAGCTGACCAAGCTCGTTCTTGAGCTCGCAGCCGAAGAAGGCCCACAGCATCTCAAGACGGAGATACTGACCGAATTGAGAGACATGCTGGCGAGGAACGGAATAACTGATGCCAAGGCAACGCTCGAGAGGGTGCGAGCAGTTGCGCTGCAGCTGGAACTCGCCCATCCTGAAGTCTCGAACAACCTCCGTTATTCAACTGCGTTTCTGCAGGAGGCGAACAGCCGGTTTCTGGCCAAAATCAATGGCTGGTTCGATCAGACGATTGATCGCGTGTCCGACCGTTTTACGCGGGCCACACGGATCGTTACATTCTGCGGCTCCTTGCTGATTGCACTGGTATTGCAGCTCGACACGGCGCAGCTTGTGAACAGGCTGTCAGAGGATTCCAACCTTCGCGGCGAACTTGTAAAGCAGGCGATGAAGGTCGATGCGCAGACGGTCGCGCCCAGGCCCGACCGGTCGTCTCTGGTTCCCGCCCTCAGCGGTCCGGACCGCGCGCGGCTCAAGGGTTTAGTCCAGGACGACGTCATCGAGTTTCCGACCAGCCTTCGGGAATGGACCGGCCGCTGGACGCTCGATAACTTCATCATGAAGTTGCTCGGCATTGTGCTGACCGCCGCCCTTCTTAGCCTGGGAGCCCCGTTCTGGTACAGCGCTCTCAAAAATCTGATCCGTTTGCGGTCTCTGATCGCTCAGAAGGACGACGAGCAGCGGGAGACGCGTCAAACCACGAAGGTCGCGGTCATTCCAGGAATTGCGAAGCCGGCGAGCGCGGAAAGAGGGAGCGACTAATCCGTGGAACGAAGAAGGTTTTTTCAATATGCCGGAATGTCCGTTGCGGCAGCTTACAGTGGCACATTGAGTGCGCGCAGCCAGGATCATGTCATTGTGGCGGGAGCCGGTATTATCGGGAGCTCGATTGCGTACCACCTCGCGAAGCGCGGCGCCCGGGTCACTCTTCTCGAGCGGCAGCGTCCGGCAGCTGGTACTACCAGAAACTCGTTTGCCTGGCTGAACGCGAGCAGCAAGTCGCCCCGCGCTTACTATGATCTGAACCTCGCCGGCATGCTCGGGTGGCGCCGTCTTTCCCTCGAGATTGGTCCGTCTCTGCCCATTCAGTGGGGTGGGGGGCTGCAATGGTGCAAGCCTGAGAACACGGCTCAGGAAGCCATGAAGAAACGCGTTGCGGAGCGGCAGAACTGGGGCTATTCCGTCGATATGATCGATCGCGAGGAGTTTAAGCGTCTCGCCCCTTATGCCACGCCCGGTGAATTCGGCTGTGCCAATTTCGCCGACCAGGAGGGTACTGTCGACCCGGTGGTAGCAGCGGAAACTCTTGTGGCGAAGGCTCGCGAGCTTGGTGTCGAGGTCATCTACCCGTGCGAGATCAAGTCGTTCCGAAGCTCGGGAGGGCGTGTGAAAGCGGTGGACACGTCCGCAGGACCCATGGAAGCGGATACGGTGGTGCTGGCGACCGGAAATGAAACTGAGCGCTTAGCCCGTACTCTTGAGCTTGCCGTTCCCTTAAAAGTCTCGAAGGGAATTCTTGCGCACAGCACTCCGCAGGAACATTTTCTCAGCCGGGTCCTGATGCCGCCCAGCGCAGAAATCAAACAGAACGTGGACGGGCGGATCGTCACAGGTTTCAACTTCGATGACACGGGCGACCTGGAGCCGACGGAAGAGCTTGGCCGGGACTATCTGAAGACTGCCGCCCAGTACCTTCCCGCGTGCCGCGACTCAAAACTTGAGTTCATGACGCTCGGACATCGAGTTATGCCGAAAGATAATTATCCGATCGTCGGTCGATTCGAGAAATACCCGAACCTCTACGTCGCCGCGCTACATAGCGGTATGACGATGGCTCCCATCATCGGGCAATTTGCCTCGCTCGAGATCCTGGATGGTGCGAGGGTGGACATGCTCGCGCCCTATAGGCCTGAGCGTTTCAGCTGAACGCGATTTCAAAACTAGCCGCCCTCGAGTCCCTC